>OGJI01000003.1_pt1 | contig 296797 bp, 253 predicted proteins | sample 1572031 | NCBI WGS metagenome assembly OGJI01 (sample SAMEA2582119, study PRJEB24529) | metagenome | biome: Human gut stool | place: China | collected 2011
TAATGTTTCATTTGCATATGCATTTACAAAAATTTAAGTGTTTCGCAATTACCTACTGAGTTATTTATAATTAAGGTAATGTCCCATTCTGTTCTGTTTTGTTTTTAAATAGAACAAATCCTGTGACGTCGGTTCCATCTGAATCGGCACTCTCTGGCTTATTTCCATGCCATAATCCGAAAGTTCATATACTTTTTCCGGATTATTTGTCAAAAGTCTTAATGTCTTTGCACCCAGATCTTTTAAAATTTGTGCACCAATATAATATTCCCGCATATCTCCCGGAAAACCAAGTGCAAGATTTGCTTCCAACGTATCCATTCCCTTATCCTGAAGTGCATATGCTTTCAATTTATTAATCAGACCAATTCCTCTTCCTTCCTGCCTCATATACAGAAGAATTCCTCTGCCCTCCTGATTTATCTGAGTCATAGCTGCTGCAAACTGCTGCCCGCAGTCGCATTTTAATGAACCAAATGCATCTCCGGTCAGACATTCGGAATGTACCCTGCATAACAAGTCTTTTCCATCTCCGATTTCACCTTTTACCAGTGCCACATGATGTTCCCCGTTTAATTTATTTACATATCCATAGGCTTTAAATTCGCCATATTTTGTCGGCATTCTCGTAACCGCTTCACATTCCACCAGTTTTTCATGCTTCTTGCGGTAATCCTGCAATGCCCGGATGGTAATAAATTTCAGATTCCATTTGTCTGCCAGTTCTTTTAACTCCTGGGTACGCATCATTGTTCCGTCCTCCCGCATGATTTCACAGCAGAGACCACATTCCTTCAATCCGGCAAGACGCATCAAATCAACGGTTGCTTCCGTATGTCCGTTTCGCTCCAGCACTCCGTTTTTCTTTGCAAGAAGTGGAAACATATGTCCCGGTCGGCGGAAATCTTCTGGTTTTGCATCCTCCTCCACACATTTTCTGGCAGTAATACTTCTCTCAGCTGCAGAAATTCCGGTTGTTGTACTCACATGATCGATGGATACGGTAAATGCTGTACCATGATTATCCGTATTATCACATACCATCTGCGGAAGCTTTAATTTTTCACAATATGCCCTGCTCATCGGCATACAGATTAATCCCTTTCCATGCATCGCCATAAAATTAATATTTTCGGTTGTGGCATATTCTGCGGCACAGATAAAATCGCCTTCATTTTCACGATCTTCATCGTCTGTCACAAGAATAATTTTTCCGTTTCTTAAATCTTCTAATGCTTCTTCTATTGTATGAAATTCGCTCATAGAAAACCTCACTTTCTAAAATCCATATTGGTGTAAAAAATCCATTGTAATTCCACTGGTTTTCTTTTCCAGTCCCAGAAGATGTTCTATATATTTTCCAATCTGGTCATTTTCCAGATTCACTCTATCTCCCTGCCGTTTTTCCGGAAGAATCGTCTGCTCCATGGTATGCGGAATCACGGAAACCTTAAAATAGTCTTTTCCTGTTTTTGCCACCGTCAGGCTGATTCCGTCAATGGCAACAGATCCTTTCTCAATAATGTACCGCATGATATTCTCACCTGCACTGATGGTATACCAGACTGCATTTTCCTCTCTTTTTACTTCTGCAATCACTCCCGTTCCATCGATATGTCCCGACACGATATGTCCGCCAAATCTTCCATTTGCAGGCATTGCCCGCTCCAGATTGACGTGGCTTCCTGTCCTTAACATTCCAAGTGAAGAGCGGTTCATGGTTTCCGGCATAACATCGGCCTGAAATGTCTGTTTTGCAAACTCTGTTACTGTCAGGCAGACTCCGTTGACGGCAATGCTGTCGCCCACATGAAGATCTTCCATAATTTTGCCGGCGGCAATTACAAGAGAAGCACAATGGACTCCTTTTGCTATTTTCTGCACAACTCCTTTTTCTTCCACTATCCCGGTAAACATATGTTCTCCTCCTTATCGCCTACAAATCTGCATCGATCAGAAGATCCTGCCCGATCTGTGTTATTTTCTGATTTTTTAATCCAAATGCTTCCGAAGGATCTTTTACTCCCTCTCCGCCAACCGCTGTTTTTGCACGCTCTCCGCCAAAAATTTTGGGTGCAAGAAATGCACTGATGTGTGTTACAATTCCAGCCTGCAGAGCCGACCAGTTCAGTGTACTGCCACCTTCCAGAAGGACGCTGTCAATCTTCTGCTCTCCAAGCATCTGCATGAGTTCTTTTAAGTTTACCCTGCCGTTTACCGGTGTTGTCCTTATGATTTCACATCCGGATCTCTGAAATGCTTCTATTCTGTCCGGATCATCGCTGACCGTTGCAAAAACAGTCCGTATCTCTCCTGCTGTCTTTACAATCTTACTATCAATAGAAGTTCTAAGCATGGAATCACAGATAATCCGCACCGGATTTCTGCCCCCATCCAGACGGCAGTTTAACATCGGATCATCCGCCTGAACCGTACCAGCTCCAACCATAATCGCCATATGCCTGTTTCTCATGTGCTGGACATATGCCCTTGCCTCTTCTCCCGTTACCCATTTGGAAGCCCCGGTAAAGCAGGCAATCTTTCCGTCAAGTGTCTGTGCATATTTCATGGTGACATAAGGTGTTTTTGTCCGGATATAATGGAAAAATACCGGATTTACGGCATCACATTCTTCTTTCAGTACCCCCTCTGTAACCTCGATGCCATGTTCTCTCAGAATACGGATTCCCTTTCCGGCAACCAGCGGATTCGGATCGCCTGATCCAATCACAACCCGGCGGATTCCGTTCTCAATAATCGCACTGGTACACGGCGGAGTTTTTCCGTAATGGCAGCATGGTTCCAAAGTAACATAAATCGTCGCATTCTCCGCTGATTCTGTCAATGATGCTATGGCATTTCTTTCGGCATGAAGTTCTCCATATTTTTCATGATACCCCTGTCCGATAACCCTGCCATCCTTTACGATTACCGCGCCAACCATAGGATTGGGATTTACATGTCCTTCCCCTTTTACCGCAAGTGCAATCGCCATACGCATATAATCTTCATCCGTCATATCGATACCTCCTGATTTACGATCTATTTTTCAGAAGTTTAAGTCCAAAAAAGCTCCCTGAAATTAATCAGGGAGCTTAAACTACGCGTAAATACACGTCTATCATTATCCATACAATGATAAATTCTTCTCACATCCAGACTATACTGTCGGCTTTGGAATCTCACCAAATCATGCCAAAAGGCTCGTGGGCTATACCACCGGTGGGGATTTTCGCCCCGCCCTGAAAAATTATCGACATCATCATTATAGTGCATGAATATAAAAAATGCAAGGGGATTTATTAAGAAATTTTCTCGTTATTCGGGGCAATATACTCTGCTATATCTTTTGTTTTAGCTTCATCATACTGTGCAAAATACTCATATATCTTTGTTATAGTATCGCTTGTTTTTCTTCGTTTGCTTTTCAATAAATTCAAGTATTAATATAGTTCGGTCAGTATCAAATCGTTCCTCAATTACAGGTTCTATCCAAATCTTATACATATTTATTTTTAGTACAAAAACAATCATAAATTTTTTATCCGGTATTACCGGTAAATCGCTCAATGTCTTTTATTATGCCGGCTCCTATGCGAAAGCGGATTACTCCCGGTTCATGAATGTCACTGCGTCCATGGCTTTCCGGCTGGTTCCGGATTTCCTTCGTACACAGCCGGTATTTCTTTGCATAGATGATACGATAGTGCCAAAATCTGAGACAAAGTTTGAAGATGTTTCCGTCCTGTTTGATCATGCTGCTCACAGGGGTTCTTCCTGCCTGAACGGACACTGTTTTGTCAGCCTGATGCTCTGCGTACCGGTCTGGAAAAAGGATAAAATTTCCTGGCTTTCGGTTCCGCTCGGTTATCGTATGTGGACAAAGCAGAAATCAAAACTTGAACTGGCAGCTGACATGATCCGTCAGGTAATGCCGGAATGCCAGAAACAGAAAAATGTCATTCTGCTCTGTGACAGCTGGTATATGAAAAAACCGCTGGTATCCATCCCCGAAGAATATCCGAATCTGGATATGATCGGAAATGTACGGGCAGATTCTATCCTGTATAATCTGCCACCAGAACGGACAGGACGAAAAGGCAGACCGGCAGGACATGGGAAACAGCTCTCCATCGAAACAGATTTTATTTTTTCTGATAAAAAGATTGACGGTTATTTTATCGCCGTCCGCCCTGTCGTCACAAATCTGTTTGGCAACCGGAGCGGAATCGAACGGATGGTAAACCTGATCAATATCGCATACTGTGCTATGAAAATTCTGCCATATCAGGACAAAAATTCTTTGATGCCTGTGGATAATTCCGCATTATGCATTCCCACATATTATACAAAAAAAGGCAAAAAAATAACTGTTCGAAACCTTTCACAGCTTAAAACAGTTATTTTTCATTTTTATTCATCTTCTAATTCGTCTTCGTCAATATCCAGTGTATAATCATCCAGTTCGTCCGGGAAGTCATCTTCATCATCCGCATAATCCGGAGCTCCGGTCTGGGGCGGCTGTGGCTGCGGCTCCGGTTTTGGCTGCGGCGGTGCCGGCGGCACATTCAGTTCATTCCGGTTTGCGATAACTGTCTCCAGTGTTTTCTGCAGTGACTTCATATATGCTTCATAACGCATTGTAATATTTTCCATTGAATAAGTGATGGTATTCTGAATGTTTGCAAGCATATTGTCTGTATACTGGATCGCCCCTAAACGAATGGTATCTGCATCTTCATTTGCTTCTGCAATAATCTTCTGTGCCTGTTCCTGAGCTTTTGCAATCAGTTCATTTCCCTGTACATATGCCTGCTGGGTAATCTCATGCTCATTCACCAATGCACTTGCCTGCTCCGTAGCTTCTGCAATAATGTTTTCAGCCTTCTGTCTGGCATCTTCAAGTATTCCGCTCTTATTTGCCAACATCCTCTGATATTTTTTGATTTCTCCCGGAGTTTTCATTTTGAGCTCTTCTAACAATTCTTCCAGCTCATCTTTATTTACCATAATTTTTGTGGTTGATAACGGAGAGAATTTGCAACCATCAATATAATCTTCTATTTCATTGATAATCTGCTCAATATTGTTACTCATAACATAGTCCGCCTTTCTTATCTTTCCTTTATTCCATATTTTTCGTATACTTTGTCACAGACTTCTCTAGGTACAAACTGTTTAATATCACCGCCAAAGCTTGCAATCTCTTTCACAGTGGTGGAACTCAGATAAGAGTAATCATTGCTGGCGGTCAGAAACATCGTATCAATTTCTTTGTTGAGTATACTGTTCGTCTGTGCCATCTGAAGTTCGTACTCAAAATCCGTAATTGCCCGCAGCCCCCGGATGATGCAATGTGCTCCCTGCTCCCTGGCAAAATCTACCAGCAGTCCACTGAAAGCCATAATCCTTACGTTTGGAATATTTCTTACTACATCTTTGAGCATCGCAACTCTTTCTTCAACTGTAAATAAAGGAGATTTTGACTTATTATTCAATACGCCCACTATAAGTTCGTCACAATTTCTTGCCGCACGCTGAATAATGTCCAGATGACCCAGCGTAACCGGATCAAAACTTCCCGGATAAATTGCCCTTATCATTTTATTCCATGCCTTTCTGTTTCTTTTTATATGTATGCCTTTACAGGTAATTTATTTCTTTTGTATAAATATATGCATATTTGTTTTGTATTCTTTTCTTTTGATCATTTCATATCCAAACTGATCCAGATAATCAAAGCTGGTTTCTTTTGATGCTTCCACAATAATTACCGTATGATCATCTACATAGTCCATCTGCCTCAATTCGTCTAAAACATGAAATTCAAAATTTTTATTATATGGCGGATCCATAAAAATAAAATCAAATGGTTTTTCTTTTCCCTTCAACCTGCCTATCGCAGCCAGAACATCACAATCCATAACAACTGCTTTCTGTCCCAGATGTGTTGCATCCAGATTCTGCCTGATGCATGCAACTGCTTCTTTTGCCTGTTCTACAAAATAGCATCGTCTGGCACCGCGGCTGAGTGCTTCGATCCCAATGGCGCCACTTCCGCTGAACAGATCCAGAAACAGGCAGTCATATAATTCTCCCTGAATCATATTGAAAAGTGTTTCTTTAATTCTGTCCGTTGTCGGTCTGGTCGATTCACCCGGAACCGTTTTCAGATTCGTTCTCCTTGCACTTCCTGAAATCACTCTCATATAATATTCCTTAATTCTTTTTGTAGAAAAATGAACGGAATGACTGGTAATTCAAGTCACGATAATTAATAATCTGTTCCGTACTTCCAACAAAAAGAAATCCTTCCGATTTTAATGAATCATTAAATTTACGGTATATATCCGTTTTCGCTTCATCCGTAAAATAGATTAATACATTTCGGCAGACAATCAGATCAAGATTGGCCGGATATTTATCTTTCAGAAGATTTCCCTGTTTAAATTCCACACATTTCTTAATCTCATCATTAATCTGGTAATTGCTTAATCCTACTTTTGTAAAATATTTCTTTTTAAATTCTTCCGGAAGTCCTGTAAGACTCTTCTGGTTATAGAGTCCTGCCCTTGCCTTCTCGAGTACCTGTTTATCAATATCTGTTGCCAGAATCTTTATGTCTCTTAACGGCATAAATTTTGATAACAGCATAACCAGGGAATATGGCTCATCTCCGGTTGAACACGCTGCACTCCATACTTTGATATTTTTGCCATTTTTCTTAATCAGCTCCGGAATAACAGAGTCCTCCAGAACCTTCCACTGTTCCGGGTTTCTCCAGAATTCAGATACATTTATGGTCAGATAGTTTACAAATTCCTCAAATAACTCCTGATTCTGCTTTAATGCCGCAACATATTCCTTATAGCCCGGATATTTGTGTTTTGCAATCAGTGCGTCTATTCTTCTTTTCATCTGCCGTTCTTTGTATGCATTCAAATCAATGGTTGTAAGCTGTAAAATCTGAGTTTTAAACTGTTCATAATCCATAAGGGCACCTCTCATAATATCATCGGAATATTCCTGCTGATATGTAATATATACTATTTGAAAAAATCGAGTAGGAACCAGTTTCCCCAGACTCCTACTCGTTTCCTTCTGCTTAGGTTTTATTCAGCATCTTTCTCAGCTTCAGCAGTATTGTCTAATAAAGCTTTTCTGCTCAGGCTGATCTTCTTTTCATCTGCATTGAAATCAACAACCTTGGTTTCAATCTTATCGCCAATCTTTAATACATCAGACGGCTTGTCGATATGTTCCTTTGCAATCTGTGATACATGAAGGAGTGCATCGATACCCGGTTCAAGTTCTACGAACGCACCGAAATCTGTCATTCTTGCTACAGTACCTTCTACTACATTACCTACTGCATATTTCTCTGCTGCATTTAACCATGGGTTTGTTTCATCAAACTTAAGGCTTAATGCAATCTTGGTTCCATTTACTTCTTTTACGATAGCTTTAACAGAATCACCAACCTTGAACATCTTCTTTGGATGTTCAACTCTTCCCCATGACATTTCTGAAATGTGTAAGAGTCCGTCGATACCGCCTAAATCAATGAATGCACCGAAGTCTGTAACATTCTTTACAGTACCTTCTACTACCTGTCCTTCTTTGATCTTTGCAAGTAATTCTTCCTGTTTTTCTTTCTTTGCAGCTACTAATAAAGTCTTTCTGTCGCCGATGATTCTTCTTCTCTTCGGATTAAACTCACTGATTACGAATTCGATTTCCTGTCCTGCATATTTACTTAAATCTTTTTCATAAGTATCAGAAACAAGACTTGCTGGAATAAATACCTTTGTTTCATCAACAACAACACTTAATCCGCCTGTCATAACCTGGGATACAACAGCCTTTAATACTTCTTTGTTTTCAAAAGCTTCTTCGAGTCTCTTGCTTCCCTTTTCCTGAGCCAGTCTCTTGTATGTTAATAATACCTGACCTTCTCCATCGTTGACTTTTAATACCTTAGCTTCCATCTTATCGCCAACAGATACCATTGTTGTTAAATCTGCATTAGGTGTGTTGGTATATTCGTTTCTTGCAATAATACCATCTGACTTGTAACCTATATTTAAAACAATTTCATCTGGCTTAACGTCAATGATTGTTCCTTCAACGATATCTCCTGTTCTGATAGTTTTTAATGATTCTTCTAACATCTGCTCAAAGCTTAATTCTGACATTCTGCCTGAACCTCCTCTATTATATTATTTGGGGTCGAAGCCCCTGCTGTAATACCTACATTTCTACAGGTTTGCAGCTTTTCTAAATCCAAGTCTTCAAGTTGCTGTATATAGTAAGTATGTTTACATTCCTCTTTACAAATTTCATAAAGCTTCTGTGTGTTGGAACTGTTTCTGCCGCCGATGACTATCATTGCGTCGGATTCCGCGGCAATCTTCCTTGCTTCCACCTGTCTCTCGTTTGTCGCATTGCATATAGTATTAACAACTACTATATCATACCGCTTTTTTGCAATAATTTCAACCATTTTATCAAATTTCTTGTAATTAAATGTCGTTTGTGCCACCACACACAGCTTTTTGCCCGGAAAAATGCTGAATTTTTCAGCTTCTTCCTCAGTATTCATGATATAAGTATCGGATTCGGACCATCCTTTTATCCCCTGGACTTCTGGGTGGTCCTCATTTCCAATAATAATAATATCATACCCTTCCCTGCTTTTTTCTTCCACGGTTCTGTGGATTTTTTTCACGAAGGGGCAGGTTGCATCCACTAATTTGAGTCCCTGGCTGCGGATCATGTCATAGGTTTCCCGGTCAACTCCATGGGAGCGAATGATAACCGTTCCTTCTGTTATGCTTTTCAGGTCCTCTTTTCCATGGATAACCCGGACTCCTTTGTTCTCCAGGTCAGACACGACCTGTTCATTATGGATAATCGGGCCATAGGTATAAATGATCTCCTGTTTATCTTTTCCATTTTTTATTTCTTCATACACGGTTGCAACGGCTCTTTTTACCCCGAAACAGAACCCTGCCGTCTTTGCAGTCCTTACTTCCATCCTTTTTCCCTCATTAGTGTCTGTATTTTTTCTGCCACTTCTTCTATGGTCATTGCAGAGGAGTCAAGATAGACAGCATCCTCAGCCTGTTTTAACGGTGCAATGCTTCTGTGCATATCCTGATAATCCCGCTCTTCGATATCTTTTTTAATTTCTTCGAGATTGCATAGAATTCCCTTTGCCGTCAGTTCATCGAAACGTCTTCTGGCACGTGTATCGCTTCCAGCTGTCAGATAAACTTTCAGCTGTGCATCTTTTAATACATTCGTTCCGATATCCCTGCCGTCCATGACAACATTATGCTCTTTTCCAAGCTGGCGCTGCAGCATGAGCAGTTTTTCCCGGACTCCTGCATAGGCAGAAATGACGGAGGCTGCATTTCCTGTTTCTTCTGTTCTCAGATATGGATTTACATTTTCTCCATTTAAAATGACCTGCTGTTCTTCATCTTCATACCGAATTGTTACCTGTGCCGGTTCACAGACCTTCACAACTTCTGTTTCTTCTTTTATATTTACTCCGGACCGCACACATAATACAGCCAGTGCCCGGTACATGGCACCGGTATCCACATAGATAAATCCTTCCCTTTTTGCGACCAGCTTTGCTATCGTGCTTTTTCCGGCTCCCGCCGGTCCGTCTATTGCTACATTAAACATCTGTTTCCTCTCCTTTTCCTTTTATACGGAAAATCCCGCAAGTCTTCCTGTGGACCATGCCACCTGAAGGTTATAACCGCCTGTAAATGCATCCACATCCAGCACCTCACCGGCAAAATATAAGCCGGAAACGAGCTTTGATTCCATGGTCGCAGGATTGATATCTTTTACATTGACACCGCCCTTGGTAATGATGGCCTCCTGGAATCCCCTCGTTGCGGTAACGGTCAGTCGGAAGTTCTTAATGACATTTACAAGATTTCTTCGTTCTTCTTTTGTAATGTGGTTTACTTTCTTAAATTCGTCAATGCCGGATCGTTCTATGATTACGGGAATCATGCTCTTGGGCAGAAGATCTCCCAGTGCATTGCGGAAATCCTTATTCTTATATTCCGAAAAATCTCTTAAAATACGTTCATCCAGTGGTTTTTCATCCAATGCCGGCTTCAGATCCAGCACCAATTCTGTCTTTTTCCCCTGCCGCAGTCCTTCTGTCAGCAGACTGCTTGCACTTAAAATCACAGGACCGCTGACTCCGAAATGGGTAAACAACATTTCCCCGAAATCGGAGTAGACTTTTTTTCCTTCTACATAAAAGTCTGCCCGGATATTTTTCAATGACAGTCCCTGCATCTCTTTGACACACTCTTCTTTTACTACAAGTGGTACTAATGCCGGCAGGATATCCGTTACTCTGTGTCCGGTTTCTTTTGCAAAACGATACCCGTCTCCGGTAGAACCTGTGGACTGATAGGAGTACCCACCGGTTGCTATGATTACTTTTGAGAAGAACAGCTTTTCTCCATCCTCCGTTATAATTCCTTTGATCACAGGTTTCTTCTCCAGTCCCTCTTCCCACAGGATATCCTGGATGCCGGTATTCAGATGGATCATTACCTGCTGTTTTTTCAACATCTTTGTAAGTCCCCATATTATATCGGAAGATTTATCCGACACTGGAAATACCCGGTTTCCCCTTTCTACCTTTGTCTCCACGCCAACATCCTGAAACATCTGTATCACATCGTCATTGCTTAATGTATACAATGCACTGTACATAAATTTTGAATTCGTCACGATATTCCGGCGTATCTCGTCCATATCGGATGCATTTGTCAGATTGCATCTTCCTTTTCCCGTGATAAATATTTTCTTTCCAAGTTTCTCATTTTTCTCAAAAAGATGGACTTCATGACCCGTTTCCGCTGCGGATATGGCCGCCATCATCCCAGCTGCCCCGCCACCGATTACTGCTATTTTCTCCATTCTGTCTGTTCCTTATCTTATACTGATTTTATGCACTGAATTTTACCACAACTCTATTTCCATGTCAAATCCCTATGCAATCGGAGTCGTCCACCTTATTGAGTTCATCATTTTCTCCCGTTCCGTACTGGTTGCAGATATCTTCCAGCATTTCCAGACGATTTAGCAGGTTTTTCCTGCGTTTTGCCATAACTGCCGTTATCAGTGCATTGACAAGGCTCATGGGTGCACAGAGCGAGTCCGCGGCTGCCGTCATATCACTTCTGGCGATAAGATTGCAGGAGGAATACAGATTCATGGGCGAATTGATGCTGTCGGTAATCGTTATCACACTGACACTTCTGCTGTTTGCAAATTCAATTGCCTTCAAGGTCCGCATGGAATACCTCGGAAAACTGATTCCGACCAGACAGTCTTCTTCATTTATTTTCATCAGTTCCTCAAATAAATCACTGGTATTTCCGTTTGATACAACGGTTACTTCATCCAGCATTAATTTAAGGTAAAATCCCATATAGACCGCCAGTGGTTCAGAACCCCGTATTCCGACCAGATAGACGTGCCTTGCATTTAACAGTTTTTCCACAGCCATTTCAAATGTTCTGCGATCCGCCATTTCCAGTGTGTTGCTGATATTCCGGATGTCTTTCTTTAATATCTGCTCTAACACCTCCTGTCCGGATATGTTCTCGTTTTCTATGTCAACGGCTGGTGCTTCATGGAGTCTTTTGTATACCATTCCTTCCAGTGCTTTCTGCATCTGCGGGAATCCCTTATAACCCAGCAGTCCGGCAAAACGGACAACTGTTGACTCACTGACACCCACCTGTTTTCCGATCTGTGCAGCCGTAAGAAATGCCGCCTTATCGTACTGGGCAAGGATATATTCCGCCAACTTTCTCTGTCCTCTGCTCATCGCAGGAAATTTCCCATTAATTATTTTTACAATGTTTTCCGTTTCCTTCTCTTCCATCCGTTCTCTCCCTCAGTTATTATTTTAATAAAAAAATCCGGTGCAGATCTGCCGCACGTTTTTCCCAGGTATGTGCCTGTGCCATATCATATCCTCCCTGTGCCAGTTCCCGGCTTTGTTTCTCATCCTGTAACAGTTTTCTTACCATTTCTGGCATTTTTTCCCGTTCTTTCAGGCTATATTTCACAAAGTCCACATGTTCATGCAGTATTTCATCCAGATACAGAGATGAGTCCGTAACCGTTACACAGCCGGACAGCATGGAGTTAAAGATACGGTCATGTGCTCCTTCTTTAAACCACGGCATCACATTGAAGGATATTTTTGCCCGCTGCATGAAGTCCAGACAGGTAAAGGAATCCACCTGCCCGATGAGATTCAGATTTTCCGGTCTTTTACATCCGGATAACTCCCAGTCTTTTCCGAGGACGGTTACTTTCATTCCTGCTTCCGCAAGGGAACACACCAGTTCCCTGCGAAAATACGACCGCACATACAGATCCACAAAAATCATGTGATACATGCAGGCAAGGGTTTCATGCCTTGTAATCTTTGGAATCTCACTCCTCAGATGTTTAAGGATTGCCGTGTCCATTGGCAGATCCGGATTCTGGATAAGGTCTTCTATGATTTCAAAATAAAATTCTTTATTATCTTCCGGTACTCCTGCCAGATGTTTTTCCAGGTTTGGCAATGCAACATAATTTCCCGCAAACAGGATGTCGATATCCCGTTCTTCATAAGGTATCGGCTCGGTAAGCAGCTTTGTTCCGCCAAGCGGCACAAAATCCACACTTCCATATTTGGGATAAAATGTTTCTGTAAACCGGCAATGTCCGCGGTCGATGCATATCAGTTTTAAATTGCTGTTTGTTTCCGAAAGCTGTTTGTAATAATACATGGGATGATCTACCATCATACACCAGCATGGGATTTTATATTTTTCCCATAGAGTACTATGTTTTTCTGTTTCAAACTGTTCTTCTCCGCTCAATCCGATAAAATTAAAGGTAAATAGAACCGTTTCACCCTCTTTGTAAAATTTTAAAAATTCTTTCCTGCTATCCGCAGGTGTATTAAGATTCCAAAACCAGGTTTCTTTTCCCATATGTGCAAAAGCCTGTGCCAGCTGTTCTGAAAAGTATTCCAGAGTTTCCACAGCACCCTTAAACAAAATTATTCTTTTATATTCCATCTTGTAATTACCTATCATCTACTGATAATTTCAATTCCTAAAACATGTTTCTGAATAGCTTCCATATCCAGCACAGAAATCTGATCATCCTTATCAATGTCTGATGCCTGTTCATACACTCCTGTTAATGGACTGATTCCAAGAATGGATTTCTGAATAGCTTCCATATCGAGTACATTAATGATGGCATCACCATTGATATCTCCCCGCAGGATAGTTGTATAAACCTTTCCTGTTTCCTGCTCTGTTACTTTATATCCGGTTCCCACTTTGGACGAGTTATCCAAAACCTTATCATTTCTATCCTTTACCTGTACAGGACCTGTGTATTTTCCTGCAATATCACTGACAGTAGTTCCTTCCTGAAATGAGGAAATAGTATTATTCGCAGAATTGATGTAACAGTAGAATGGTACTATAAACTGATAAGTCTGATAAAGTCCATCATTCATTTCGGATCTAACTGTTATATTCGCGGAACCAAATTTTTTTACTACAAAACTGAAGTAGCTCTCTCCGTTCTGCGGTTCACAATATTGAACGACATCTCTATCATCTATCTCTATCGTATATTTATCATGATATACCTTTGACGATGTGCTGTTATAGATGGAAACAGCAGCATATACCCTGTCACCTGGTTTTAAATCCTGATAAGTGTATTGATTAATTCCGTAGAAGTTATTGCCGCTTTTCATGTAAAACTTCAAATAAATCGTATCTGCTGTTTCTCTCTGTGTCTGATGACCACAGGAACGGCACTTTACGGTTGCATATCCCTTTTCGTCCATCGTTACCACTTTATAATCATGTCCCCGCTCTACCTCAGTTTTATTTGTCGAAGCAGGATTTGCAAGGTTGATTTCATAAAAGGTAATGTCATCATTTTTACATACATACCATACTAATTTTCCATTTACAACAATTGGTACACAATCACTTAAATCTCCGCTCATTTCATAGATTTTTCCGGTCTGATTTCCATTCCCGTCAATTCTCGTATAATTTACCATACCATTTCTTGTCCAGAGAAGCATATATTCATTTTCACCGATTTTTACAAACTGCGGGGTAGACGTTCCTGTTTCGCCTTCGTTATAAGTAGTAATCCAGTTTGTTGTTAGTTCTTTACTATCTTTTGCTATTGCAGCCACAAAAATATTTCTGGTTACCAAATCATCAATATCTCTGTTTTCCTGGCTGACGGTATTTCCCGCAAGAAGATATGCACTGTCGGAAATTTCAAATCCACCGGCGGATGCCCCTGTTTCGTTCGAATTCCAGTGTGATTGAAAAGTCATAAAGCGTTTTGTCTGGCATCTTGATATAAAATTACCATTCATATAATCTCCGGTGTACAATTGCAGCATAAATGCCCGCGGATAATAATCCCCATGATCCACTCCTACCAGCTGCCCATCATCTATTTTAATAAACTGGTTGAAGGAATGACTGATATAACCATATGTTGAATCATAAACACCTGAAAAAGCACTGGTAACCTTCATTTGTTCCGTATCCACCTGTATGGTATAGTTTGCCTGGTGACCGCTGTACATCAGATGACAGGTACGGATAAAAAGATACTTGCCATCATGTGTCATTCTGGCAGAACCTGCATCAAAAGGTTTCTTTGTATTTGCACCGTATTCACTGGCACTTGCAATACGGTTCCAGTCCTTATCATACTTTGTAAGCCGGAGTACTTCCACTGTGTCATCTTTCTCACTGTTATTCTGACCGGACAGAATATAATAATTCTCATCCGTTGCATAAAATCCACCAAATATCGGAAGCTCGTCATCAATGATTCTGCTCTCCTGCAATTTATAATCTTTTGTGTAATATTCTACCAGGATTCCTGTATTATCATCGGATTTCTGTACACGCATTAATTTTCCATCCGTAGTTTCGGTCAGATAGGATTCTATCGGTGTGGACCATTTGGTATAATTCTGTGCATTGCTGTTTGTCGTTTCATAATCCTGTCCGCATGTTGCATAAGCACTTACCTCTGTACTTACCATTAAGGCTGTGCTTATTACAACTGCAGTGATGAATTTGATTTTTCTCATATTTTTCACCGCCAAAAAAGGGCTGTCTCCAGACAGCCCTATCTTATCATATATTACACAGGATAAGCCTTATTTTCCGTATCTGCTACGTTTAAATCTACTTTTTCTCTCTGTGCTTTTCTATATTTGAAGAAATCTAATGCAACCTGTGGGAATAATGCATAAGTTAATACATCTTCATCCTGTTCTTTCCATTCAGCCATCTCAGCTTCAATCTTAGGAAGTTCCGGCTCTAAGAGATCAGCAGGTCTGCAGGTAATCGGTTCTTTATCTCCGATAACTTTCTCCTGTACTTCTTTGTTGAATGGTTTTACGGTCTGACCATATTCACCACTCAGAACAGCCTTTGTTTCCTTTGTTGCAATCTTGTATCGTTCTCCGCCGATAACGTTCATAACAGCCTGTGTTCCGACAATCTGTGAGGACGGTGTAACAAGAGGAGGCTCACCGAGATCTTTACGAACTCTTGGGATTTCCTCAAGCACTTCTTCGTACTTGTCCTCTGCATGCATTTCGGATAACTGTGATACCATGTTGGAGAGCATTCCGCCCGGTACCTGGTAAAGAAGAGTCTTGATGTTTACACCTAATACCTTTGGATTTAATAATCCGCTCTTTAATGCTTCTTCTCTCATCGGACGGAAGTAATCTGCGATTTCTGCAAGTAACTTCTGGTCAAGTCCGGTATCGTACGGAGTTCCCTTGAAGGTTTCTACCATAACTTCGGTTGCCGGCTGGCTGGTACCGAGTGCAAATGGTGACATTGCAGTATCGATAACATCCACACCTGCTTCTACTGCCTTTAAGTAAGTCATGGAAGCAACACCGGAAGTATAGTGTGTATGAAGCTGGATAGGAATCTTTACGGTATCCTTTAAAGTACCGATTAATTCGGTAGCTTTATATGGAAGAAGAAGTCCTGCCATATCCTTGAAACAGATAGAATCTGCTCCCATGTCTTCAATTCTCTTTGCGATATCTTTCCAGTATTCCAAAGTATAAGCATCACCCAGGGTATAGGATAATGCGATCTGCGCCTCTGCATTTGGATTTTCATGCTTTACAGCCTTTACTGCATTGACAGTACTCTGCAGGTTTCTAAGGTCGTTTAAGCAGTCAAAGATACGTATGATATCCATACCGTTTGCAACTGATTTCTGTACAAAGTATTCTACCACATCATCTGCATAATGACGATAACCGAGGATATTCTGTCCTCTGAAAAGCATCTGCAGCTTTGTGTTCTTGAATCCATCACGGAGTTTTCTTAATCTCTCCCATGGATCTTCTTTTAAGAATCGAAGAGATGCATCAAAAGTAGCCCCACCCCAACATTCAACAGAATGATAGCCAACTTTATCCATCTTATCTATAATCGGAAGCATCTGTTCTGTGGTCATTCTTGTCGCAATTAATGACTGATGAGCATCACGAAGGACAGTTTCCGTAATTTTTACTGGTTTTTTCTCTGCCATTTCTATTTCCTCCTTATATTATAACAGGATTGCCATAAATGTTCCGGCTGCTACTGCAGTACCGATAACACCTGCTACGTTTGGTCCCATGGCATGCATCAACAGGAAGTTTGTAGGATCTGCTTCCGCACCTACCTTCTGGGATACACGTGCTGCCATAGGCACTGCGGATACACCTGCGGAACCAATTAACGGATTAATCTTTCCACCGGATAATTTACACATTAATTTACCAATCAGTACACCTGCTGCTGTTCCGAATGCGAATGCAATCAGACCAAGTGCTACAATCTTCAATGTATCAAGGTTTAAGAATGCTTCTGCACTGGTACTTGCACCTACGGATGTACCAAGCAGGATAACTACGATATACATTAAAGCATTGGAAGCTGTCTCAGCGAGCTGTTTTACGACACCTGATTCGCGGAACAGGTTACCTAACATCAGCATACCAACAAGAGGTGCTGTGGTAGGAAGAATCATTACTACTACGATGGTAACGATGATTGGGAATAAGATTTTTTCCAGCTTTGTTACAGGACGAAGCTGTTCCATCTTGATCTTTCTTTCCTTCTCAGTGGTCAGCAGCTTCATGATAGGCGGCTGGATAATCGGAACCAGTGACATATAGGAATAAGCCGCTACCGCGATCGGTCCCATCAGGTCTGTCTGTCCAAGTTTACCTGCAAGGAAGATGGATGTAGGACCATCTGCACCACCGATGATGGAGATAGCTGCTGCTGCCTTATCATTGAATCCCATGGCAATCGCACCAAAGTATGCAATGTAGATACCGAACTGTGCTGCCGCACCCATAAGGAAACTCTTTGGATTTGCAATCAGTGGTCCAAAGTCTGTCAGGGCACCTACGCCCAGGAAGATAAGTGAAGGTAAGATACTCCACTCATCCAGAATATAAAAGTAATGCAATAAACCGCCGACACCGTTGGATGTTTCCTCCGGTGATGCGATGATATCCGGATAAATGTTTACGAGAAGCATTCCGAATGCAATCGGCACAAGCAATAATGGTTCATATTCTCTTTTTATTGCTAAATACAGGAATACACATGCCACCAGAATCATTACATAATTGCCCCATGTCAGGCCAAAGAATGCAGACTGATGAATCAGGTTTCCCAAAACGTCAAAAACGTAATCCATGTTGAAACCTCCTTTAAAGTATTTGTAAAACGTTTTTTCTTACTTTTACAAAATTAGTTTAAAGTAGCGAGTACTGCTCCGGCTTCTACTGAACCACCTTCTGCTACGTCAATACTTGCAACGGTTCCGTCCTGTGGTGCTACAATTTCGTTTTCCATCTTCATAGCTTCCAGAATCATGACAACCTGTCCTTTTGTTACTGCTGTTCCAACCGGTGCTTTTACAGAGAGAACTTTACCTGGCATTGGTGCAGTTATTTTTACTCCGCCCTGTGCTCCGGCTGCTGCCTTCGGTGCTGCTGCAGGTGCAGCTTTCGGAGCTGCCTTTGGTGCTGCTGCAGGTGCAACAGGTGCTGTTCCTGCTCCGGTCTCTTCTACTGCGACATCATATACATTTCCATTAACTGTAATTCTATAATTCTTCATAATTTTTTATATATCCTTTCTAATCGAAATTTCTCTTTGACTTGCGGATAGAACGTACAACAAATCCATCAGAAGAAGTTCCTGTAGAAGCTGCAATCGCTGCAGTAATAACTGCTACAAGTTCTGTATCATCTGCAAGTTCTTCTTTTGCCTCAATCTGTGATGTAACATTTTCCACTGCTGCAAATTTTTCCGGTTCGTCTTTTTTCTTTGCAAATTTTGCCTGAATGTCCGGAATATAACGGAACAGTGATATAATAAAGGAAATCACTATCAGGATCGCAAATACCGTAACAAGTCCGATCAAAGTATTTAAAGCTGCGCCGGACATTTTCTCACCCATGGTTTTTTCATGGCTTTCCACGGTTGAAAATGCGATTCCTGTCGGTGTGAGCTGACCGCCGATATAGTTACAGGTCAGTGTCATGACAAGATTTACATTTTCAAATTCAGCGGTACATACTACAGAATATCCCTTTTCTGTTTCTGTTGCTTTTGTCTCTGTCACTTCCTTGAATTTACCAAGCGTATCATTCTCCAGGTAGGTGTAATAACTTTCTGCCGCTTTCTTGAGAAATCCATTTGCATTTTCTTTGTAATATTCTGCATCATCAATCGTCATTGCAGCAAATGCTGACATATAGGACTGTGCCGCCTGGATTGCCGTATCTTTATCCGATGTGCTTGACATCATGGAAGAATAATAATCGGATGCTTCATCTGCATAAACAGCCGGTGTGCACATGGTTAATATCAATACAAAGGCAATTAAAAACTGTTTCATCTTTTTCATAACTGCCACCTCCTAGACTGTACCATGTTTCTTTGCCGGGCGTTCCTCTTTCTTTGTATAAAGCATTTCAAATGCACCAATGACATACTTTCTTGTATCTTCCGGTGCAATAATGCTGTCTACATAGCCTCTCTTTGCTGCAGAAGCTGCACTTACCTGCAATGTTTCGTATTCTGCCTTCTTTTCATTAATAAATGCAACAGAATCTTCTGCTTTCTTGATTTCTTCTGCATAGATAATTCTTACTGCTGCATCAGAATCCATGGTTCCAATCTTTGCATCCGGCCATGCATATACAATATCTGCATTACATGCTTTGCTGTTCATCACATTGTATGCATTTCCCATTGCCTGTCCGACTACCACATTTACCTTTGGTACGGTTGCTTCTGCATAAGCATAAGTCAGTTTTGCTGCTGCCTTTGCAATTCTCTTTTCATTGTCAACGGTTGCTGCAAATCCAGAAGCATTTGTCAATGTCAGAACCGGAATATTAAAGGCATCACAGAAGTTTACAAAATCTGCGGCTTTCTCACAGCCTTCTGCTGTCAGTGCTGTTCCGAGTTCTTCTGCTTTTCCTTCTTCATCATAAACAGTTGCTCTGTTTGCCACTGCACCTACGGTAATTCCGTTTAATTTCATGAATCCGGTTACCATGTTCTTTGCATAAGCCTTCTTAATTTCAAAGAATGTTCCAGCATCTGCAAGATTCTCCAGTGCGATCTCTGTATCGCCGACACAGTCAGCAAGATTTTCGCAGACTCTGTTTAAATCATCTGCACACTGTTCTTCCGCAAAGTCATCATTGTTCATCGGAAGCACGCTTACAAGCTGTCTGATTCCCGCAAGAACCTCGTCCTCTGTTCCGGTATAATCTGCCATACCTGAAACTTCTGCCTGATATGCGGCTGATGCCGTATCACATTTCTCTGCCCTGTTTCCATCCAGTGTGTTCGGTGCGTTTACAAAAAGCTTTCCGTCTTCAGCCATAAATGTGAAATCAGAAAGGGATGCCATAACACCCATTCCACCTCCACATGTTCCGAATACTGCCGTAATCTGTGGAACTACGCCTGATGCTGCTGCCTGCTTTGCATAAACTTCACCAAATGCATTTAATGCATCTGCTGCTTCCTCAAGCCTGAGACCGGCACAATCTACCAGTGCTACTACAGGTGCTCCCATCTTTACTGCCATGTCATAAAGTCTTGAAATCTTCTTTGCATGCATTTCTCCAACGGTTCCACCAAGTATTGATGCATCCTGACTGTAAACATATACCAAGCTATTGTCGATTACACCATATCCGGTAATAACTCCATCCGATGCAGCGACTTTATCCTGCATATTAAAATCGGTGCTTCTGGCTGTTACCAAACCGCCGATTTCGACAAAGCTGTTTTCGTCAAGCAATGCATTGATTCTATTCATTGCTGACTCTTTTGCCAAATTACTCATCATTCAGCCCTCCATTTAATATATTTTTAAGCAGAATTGCTTATTATCCATAAAGTTTTGTATCATTCTTAATGATTGCGCATATTCACGCAATTATTCACATAAGTATATACAAAGGTGGTAATCAAAATTTCTGCCGATTATAATTTTATATCGAATTGCCAAAATTGGCAAGCTGTTTTTTGTGCAATTTTACATAAAATTACATATTTTTTTGTGAGGTATTTCATGCGATTCTTTCTGCGATGTTTTTTTACCCTCTTTTTTCTCTTTTTTTTCGTATTTTTTACCACTTTCCACTTATCTGCCGGAGAACCTTCCCCTGATGAGCTTCATGCCCTGTCAGCCTGTCTGATGGATGCGGACAGCGGGCGAATCCTGTATGGCAAAACCTGTTCCGAGGTCCGTCCCAACGCAAGCACCACCAAAATCATGACCTGTATTCTCGCGCTGGAGTACGGAAATCCGGACGATCTGGTCTGTGTCAGCAAGTATGCCGCTTCCATGCCGGATGTGCAGTTGAACATGAATACGGGCGAATATTACCGGCTCGGCGACCTGCTTTACTCCCTTATGCTCGAATCCCACAATGATACTGCCGTAGCCATTGCAGAGCATATCAGCGGGGACGTTTCTTCTTTTTCCGTGCTGATGAACGAGAAAGCTGCCCAGATCGGCTGTACCGGCACCCATTTCATCACACCGAACGGTCTGGATGCCACAGAAACCGTCGATGGTACGGAATATATCCACGGAACTACGGCTGCGGATCTCTGTCTTATCATGTCCTATTGCATTAAAAATGATACCTTTCTTTCTATTACACAGACAGCATCCCATACCTTTACCAATTATTCCATCGGGGATGATGGCAACGCAGTTCCCGGAAACAGAAGTTTTACCGTAAATAATAAAAATGCCTTTCTCCATATGATGGATGGGGTGATCTCCGGCAAAACCGGCTTCACGGGGAATGCAGGCTACTGTTATGTGACCGCACTTAGAAATGGAGATCGCACTTTTACGGTGACTCTGCTCGGATGCGGCTGGCCGAATAACAAAACCTACAAATGGCAGGATGCGTCCCTGCTGTTAAATTATGGTCTGGAAAATTTTTCCAGAAAGGATTTATTTGATTATGAAATGCAATTCCCTCCTGTTTCTGTCACGGACGGCATTACCGGAAGTGTTCCGGTAGAAATCCATCCTGCCCCGCTCATTTATGCGGTCAAATTTTCAGATGATTTGCAGATTCACTATAATTACCGCAAAAATATAACAGCACCGGTGGAACAAGGCGATGTCATCGGATCGGTATCCTATTCCCTAAACGATACTGTTATCAGAAAATATAATTTATATGCTGCCGGATCGGTCGGCAGGTTTGATTATTCCTATTGTCTGGGCCGTGTTATACAGACTTTTCTTCTGGGTAAATAGGTTTATATCCTTCCTGGATTTCTTTTAAGATTTCCTGTCTGCCCTTTAATGCAAGAATCTTTTCCCCCAGTCCGTTCTCCTGCAGTTCCTGCAGGAGCTTTCTGTAATTCTTCCCTTCAAAAGCAGGACAGATGCCGGCTAGTCCGAGATAATAGCCTTCGTCGTCTTCCCTGCAAAAAATACGGATTGGCCATATGCTGCATTCAAACGGTTTCTCGCTGCCAAGAATACAGCCTTTCTTTTCATCCAGGCAGGGACACAGAAGAATCTCCTTTTCATCATGAAACTCATAATGTGCCATATATACTTCCCTGCCATCTTTACAGACTTTATCAAAACAATCTTCCAGAATCCCGGCTTTCTTTATCCGCTCCATATCTTCTTTGGAAAACAATGGGGATTCCCATGCATCCTCTTTTACAAAAGAGCAGCAGATTCTGCACTTTGCACAGGTTTCATGTGTCAGAACATTATGTAGCATCTTTTTCTTCCTCCTGTATATATCCGATTTCCTGTTCTGCCTGCTGCTTGAATTCCGATACTTTATCCCTGTCCGGTTCCGGTAGTTCTGTAATAGAAGAAACTCCAAATTTTCTTAAGAATTCTTCGGTCGTTCCAAAGAGCAGCGGTCTTCCGGGTGCGTCCAGTCTTCCCAGTTCCGTCACAAGGTTATATTCAATCAGTTTATTGACGGCATGTTCACATTTTACACCCCTGATATTTTCTACTTCGGTTCTGGTAACCGGCTGTTTATATGCGATGATGGACAGGGTTTCCAACAGTGCATCCGACAGAACATTTTTCTTTGGCTGGCTTGCGATCCGGATCAGATATTCGTACATACTACTTTTCGTACACATCTGATAGGATTTCTCCAGTTCCACAATCTGCAGTCCGCAGCATTCGTCTTCATATTTTTCTTTCAATTTTTCTATCAGTGCTTTTGTCTGTGCTTCCGACAACCCGAGTGCCTCTGCCATCTTTGACAGTTCCACGGATTTTCCCATTGTAAATAAGATTGCTTCTGCTGCCGCCAGTAACTCTGCCTGGTTTTTATCACTCTTCTTTTCCCGCATAATTCTCTCCTAATCCATTCTCTGTCCGGATACTTACCATAATATCGTCAAATAATTCTTTCTGTTCAATCACAATCTCTCCCATTTTCATCAGTTCAAGGATCGCCAGAAATGACACAATCACATGCATTTTACTATGCTGGGATTCCAGCAGTTTCCGGAAGCTGAATACTTTCTTCTCCCTTGCATAATCCCTGATAAAGGTGATTTTATCCGGAAGGCTTACTTCTTCCCGTTCAATATTTTTAAATTTACTCCGGATCGGATCTACCTTATCCTCGCTCCGGTGCATTGCCTGTCGGAAAATCTCATTCAGCTGCCCCAGTGTAATTCCTGCAAGCAGTTCATCGAGATCCACTGGCGGTTCGTATGCCGCAACTTCCTCCGGTATGGTCGGAAACTTATACATCGCAAGCTCCGCTTCCTGTTCCCGATCGCGCAGTTCATAAGACATATATTTGTACATCTTATATTCCAGAAGCTTTTCCACCAGTTCCGCTCTCGGATCTACCTCTTCGCCGTCCTCTTTGACTTCTTTTGGCAGAAGCATTCTGGATTTGATATCAATCAGGGTTGCCGCCATTACAAGAAATTCACTTACCACATCCAGATCCTGCCTGTCCATCTGATTGACATATTCGAGATACTGTCTTGTAATCTCTACAATCGGAATATCATATATATTTACTTTATTCTTTTCAATCAGATGAAGCAGCAAATCCAGTGGTCCTTCAAATGCCTGTAGTTTTACCGGAATTCCCATAGTTTTCTTTCCCTTTCTTCTGCTATCCTTCCTGGTCTTTCTTCATTTCCAGGACAACGTATTCTGCCTGGTTAAAGAGCCGGAAACGGATCGTATGTGTTCCGGCTCCCGCAGTCAGAAACATCTGTGTGTCTTTTTCTCCATATTTCCCATAGGAATACTTCGGAAATAATCTCTTGCCGGTGGAAATCACACCTCCCAGAACAGGAAGCCGTACAATTCCGCCGTGGTTATGCCCCGACAGCACAAGGTCTGCACCCCACTTCTCATATGTTTCAAAGAATTCAGGTGTATGGGCAAGCAGAATTTTTACTTCATTTCTGTCTGCTTTTTCAAAAGGATTCTGTGCTGCCAGCTTTCCTGGAAATACCTTCTCCTTGTATACTCCTGCCTGCAATTCCAGTCCGTACAGATACAATGCAGTCCTGCCATGTGTAAAATGTACCCCTGCATTATTCAGAAGTCTTATCTTTCCCATGTGTTCAACCCGGCTGATATAATCCTTCCATCCATCCAGCGCCTTTCCTCTGGTTTCGTGATTTCCAAAGGTATAATAAACCGGACAGATATCTTTGATCAGTGTCAGGAAATGAAATGCCTGCTCTGTCCGGAGTTTCTTCTCCTTTCCGATAATCAGATCCCCGCCCAGCAGAATGTAGTCGGGATTTTCCCGCTTTATAGCATCTGCCAGTTCCTGATTCTCCCTGCCAAATACACTTTCATGCAGATCCGACAGGAACACAATCTTAATATTATCTTTTATTTTCCTGCTCTTATATAAATAATATGCCCTGGTAAAATGCGTATTTTCATAGTGGCTTCTGAGCAATACTGCTGCCAGTATTACTGCACATAATATCAGAAAGTATAACATAAAACCTCCGTATTGTAAATAATTCTATTTTCTCTAGATCCACAGTTCATGGAGCAGTCTTTTCAGACAGTCCAGATATACCATTTTCTTCACATCACTTCCGGCGATGATATCCACCGTTCCAATCTGCTTTTCTCCCAGATAGTATTCCGCAGTTCCGATCACATCCCCCTGATGTACCGGTGCCGGAATTTCTTCTTTCAGATTTATCTTCTTTTCAATCTGTCCGATGTCCTCCCCGCTGGTGCTTAAATAGCTGAATGGACCGCGGTATCCGATGGTCACGCTATCCTTTACTCCCTGTGCAACTGGAACATCATTTAAGCTATCCTTATTTTCATCCCTGTACAGACTGCAGTTTGCATATCCATAATCGAGCAGCCTTACCGCTTCTGAAAATCTTGCCTTGTAATCCGGTGCTGCCATGATGACGGCAATCAAATCGATATCGTCCTTTCTTGCTGTCGCACTGACACAGTATTTTGCCTTACTGGTCGAACCGGTTTTCAGGCCGGTTGCCCACTGATACTGTTTCAGGAGTTTATTTGTATTTGCCAGACCAAATTCACTGCTTCCTTTTGCCGTTGTATGTATAATATTTTCCATCCAAATCCCGGAATAATCAAATATCTGTGGATATCTGGTAATCAGTTCCCGAGACATCAGTGCCACATCCCTCGCCGAGGTATAATGTCCATCCGAATCCGTAAGTCCGCAACAGTCCTCAAAATGGGTATTGGACATTCCAAGCTCTGCCGCCCGTTCATTCATACGTTTCACAAACTCCTGTTCGTTTCCTGCTATGTATTCAGCCATTGCGACACAGGCATCATTTCCGGAAGCCACAATAATACATTTAATCAGTGTGTCCACACTCTGTACCTCTCCTTCTTCGAGAAATACCTGCGAACCTCCCATGGATTTTGCATAGGCGGAGGTAGTTACCTGGTCTTCCAGTTCAATATCCCCTTCCCCGAGTGCATCAAAAACAAGAATGAGTGTCATTATTTTGGTAATACTTGCCGGACTAAGCTGTTCATCCGCATTGTTTTCGTAGATCACACTTCCAGTAGATGCTTCCATCAGAATACAGGCTTTCGCCGTCAGTCCAAGGGAATCCGCACCATTCTGTGTTTCTTCCTCTGCATATACATAAAACGGCAGCATGCCCAATGTCAGGATATTAATCATTAGCCATACTGCCGCGATTTTGAATTTTTTCTTCATATTCATTCTTTCATCTTTTCTTATCTCATTTTATGCTGAAAAAATGAATTTATGAATTTTCATCAAAAATCAGGAATCCTGATTTTGGGAAACTCCGGTTTCATTGCCATCTGTCGCGATATAAATGTATTCATCGGAGGTACTTACAACCGACCTTCCCTTCCACAGCTGCTTCACCGTAAAGGAATCCAGGTTCTGTACTTCATCCGCTTTTACAATCAATGTCTTATCATCGACAAACTGTGTCTCACATTTCTGGTTGTTGATATAGACATAACTGAATGGTGAGAAATATGTGCCTTTTACAATATAGTAATGGCTCGTATCTGCCGGATCTACACTTTCCTCTTCGGTCTGCGGTTCACCCGACAAATCCGCCGAACTCGGATAGAACTGCTGTGGATTATTTTCCTGTTCCACTCCGGTAATAATAACCGGATAAGTTCCCATCTGTAAATCCGTCGGTACATATGGATTTGTTCCGTCAAATGCATATCGGTCACCATAGAGCATATCATATTCCAGTGTTTTCAATGACTGGAGATAATTGGCATCATTCTGGTAAACTCTGTGGAATTTATTGATCACACCCTGATCGATTCCGAGTTTCTGAAGAATACGAGGGTATATCTGGAAAGTTTCTAAATCTTCATTCGGCATATCAAATCCAAAATTACTCCAGATAATGTACTCGGTCTGATATAAATTTGCATTGGTCAGTTCATCCTCCGTCAGTTCCAGACTCGGAAGATGATCGCCATACATGACAAGAATGATGTCCTCATCAAATTTGGAAAGTGTATCGGTCAGTTCCCCGATGAAATCATCCATTTCCTTAATCTGGTTTACATAGTATTCAAACTGATTCCTACGTTCCTCATCTTCGATACCGGATACTGTAATCAGAGGTTCTTCAATTACCTGATAGGACGGATAGGTACCATGCCCCTGGACGGATATCGTATAGATAAAATCCTGTTCGTCCGTAGATTCCAGTACATCCATAATCTGCTGTGTCAGAATCTTGTCCTTTACCCACTCAAGCGGTGTGTATTCGGTCGGATTCATATATTCCACACTGGTAAAGGTATTAATGCCAAGGTTTTTAAATACCTGGTTTCTCGAATAGAAGGATGCATTATTATTATGGACCACATGCGAAGTATAACCATAATCCCGCAGTACATAGGCGATACTTTCACAGGTGGTTTCTTTCAATATTGTCTTATATGGGAACTCGCCCGGTCCGAAATCTTCCAGGTTCATGCCGGTCATCATCTCAAATTCAGTGTTTGCCGTACCATATCCGACATTATTTACCGAGAGAAATCCGGAAGGATATTCTTTCTTCAGCTGATTGAAAATCGGTGTTGCCTCTTCAGACAATTCCAGATCTTTTACTTTATTTACATCAAAGAAGGATTCCAGCTGTAAAAAGATGATATTTGGCGTATCCGCCTCTTCGACCGGAGCATCCTCCGCCGCATCCAGTTTCTGCTTTATCTTCTGGATAGTTTCCGCAGAATACTCCTTTGGTTTCTTCACACCTACATTTACCACGGAATTCGCAAAGCAGTAAGCAAATCCGTATTTCTGATATGCGATGGACAGATTCGGGAATTTTGTCGAAAGACTTCCCGTTGCGATTCCGATATCTGCGGAACCGACTGTTACAATGCCGATAAGAATAATCAATGCGATATTCCAGACATAATTGATTTTCTGTGCATATTTCGGTACCTTCTTCCATAAAAACAGGACAAGGCCAATTGCGGCAATGATCAGTGCAATCAAAAATGCTCCCAGTACTCCACTCAGATACTTATTCATGATTCCCATAACAGAAGTTGCCATTCTGAGGTCATTTGCCGAAAATGGTGTTTCACGGTAGGTTTTGAGCATAAAGTTAGCCACACCAAACCCAATCCATACACAGGAAATCATAAGCATGGGAGCAATTCTCTTTTTCAATACCAGTGTAAATGACAGTGTAAACAATACAATAATATAATTCAACAGAAATGTAACCGGACTTCCCGTAACAAAACCAAAAAATTTTGAAACGGATCTCTGGTTTAATGCTTCTGCAATGGTATAGGATACAAGCGGTGCTATCAGAAAGACAAGAAGTGTTGCCCTTTTCACTTTATCATTCCAGATATCCTTAAAATAATTTATGATCTTACTCTTCATGATTATAACCTTTCTCCTCATGTCGTGAATTTCCTCTTATGCGGACGGATAGCTGTTTTTGATGTTTCCATCTAGATCCTTCCACAAAAAGCGTCCATCTTCAATCGTCATATAGCCATGATGGCTGTTTTCCTTTGGTATGGACACTGAACCTGGATTCATATACATATTATTTCCGACTTTCTCACATGCCGGCACATGTGTATGACCATGTAATAATACCTCATTTTCTGCAAGATTAGGCATAAAATTTTTATTAAATTTATGACCATGTGTGGCAAAAATAGTTATATGATCCAGGTAGAGCAGACAATACTCCGCAAGCACCGGAAATTCCAGTACCATCTGGTCAACTTCGGTATCGCAGTTTCCTCTTACACAGAGAATCTCGTTTTTCATTTCATTTAACATGGCAAGAACCTTTTTGGGATTATATTCTTCCGGTAAATCATTTCTTGGTCCGTGATAAAGAATATCACCGAGCAGTAATAGTTTATCACAGGCTTCTTCTTTGTACTTCTTCAGAAGCTTTTCGCAATAATACGCAGAACCATGGATATCTGCTGCTACCATTATTTTCATCTTTCTTTTACCTCTTTTCAGGAATTTCTGACAAATCATAACACATCTGTTACTTTTTTTCAAGTCCGAAGATATCCTGCCTTATGATTTTCAACAGAATTTCCAGTATTTTTAAGTAAGTATAATAATCTTCTTTTTCGATCCTGCATGGCAGATAATATTTCTTTCCCTTTTCCATTCTGACCATGAGTTTCTGGGAAAATGCCGCCCCGGAAAATTCAAATCCGGCTACTTCCTTCAGATCTAATTCTCCCCCTGTTACCAGATTTTTATAATAAATTTTCTCAGTAGTGACCGCCATTCCTTCCTTTCCGTTTTTCAGGACTGATGTATCATTGAACAGCAGAATATGTTCAAATTTCCCGGAGGACACAAACGAATTCTCCGCCTGCTTGATTTTAGCTTCATTATCACCGAATACAACCCTGCCACTGATTGTTTTACAGTCCTTGATTTCTTCAAGAAATTTCTGCAAGAGTGCCTCCTGGTTATCCTTCTGTGTCATGCCGATCTTTTCTTCCATTTCTCTTACCAGCCCGTCCACATACACGGTTTTGCACGGAATGGACTTAATTTTACGGTACAGACTGTCCGTCTGGCCGGATTCATATTCTTCCCGGACTTCTTTTTCCTGCCTGTCAAAAAAGTTTTCAACAGCCGGGTGAACCGTCATGTCAGGCTTGGCAATCCGGACAGACAGCCCGATCTGATCCGCACTGGCCTGCACGGCATCCCAGCCATTAAGCTCTGGTACTGTCTCCGTCCTGAATTTTTCATATCTTAACATGGCATCTTCTGATTTTCCACTGGCAAATTCAAGCTCTGACAGCCATTTTCCATAGTTTTTTTTCAGATAATCCTGGGTTCTTGCAAAATCCTGATACGTCATCAGAAAATCCTGCGTTTCCATTGCCATGCGTATTGTTTTTTCCATAACATCATCCGGTGTATACTGAAAAATCTGATAAAAAATGTAATTACACTGTTTTACCAGATTCTCATTTTCCCTGATACACCCGAATTCCTTCATCAGGCAGACTGTGGCAAATCCTGCCGCTCCGGATAGTTTCATTGCCGGTATTCTGCCCGAATCTGCCTTTATTGTAAAATAGATATCCCACACAACCTTCTTTACTACATTTTCTGACAAGGTCAGCACAAACGGATAAAATCCGGCTTTCATAAGTTCTACCATAATTCTTTTGTCCTTTCTTAAAGTTGTCATTTATTGTAATATTTTCTTCATAATATCAAAATTTACAAATGCTTCCAGATAGGCTGTCAGGATATTCAATGCAAAAATAAGCAAAAGACACCGCAGGTAGATTCCCAGCTTCTTTTTCATGATTCTTGATGCAATTTCCTTTTTACTTACGTTTTCCACCCGGACTTCCTTCTGTATTTCTTTTACAAAAGAAACGAGAATGATAATCATTACAATATATGTAATATAATGTGGAAATATGGAAATTCCGTACAACAGCATACCACCGCTTCCATACTGCATCACATACACACTGATTAGTATTCCGACCGTCAGGCCTTTATACAGAAGATAGATATTACAGACCAGATTTCCCAGTGTCGTAAATGCCAGTATCAGCAAAACAAGAATTTCCCTGCTTCTCTCCGCAAAAGAATAGAAAAACAGATCCTTCTTGTTCACGGTGCATTCCGAAAACCTGTCTATAAAATAGGTACTGTATGTCCCTAATTCTTCATATCCGCCTTTACAGAAGATATTGATAAAAAAGGTTCCGGCTGTAACTCCAAGGAGAAAGAGCAAGATAATACCAGCCGTCTGGGATATTCTCCATGAAATTCTGCCCGCCGGAAGACTTCTTTCTTTCTTTTTATTTTTTGCCGCACTGATATATGTAATATTTTTTAGCATATCCGTCTCCCCTGCCGTTATGAAGTTCTGCCTGTAACCTGTTCATAACAGTATATGAAGAAATGGTCTTACTTATGCTTTTTATTTCACTTTTCTTCCCCGGACATATTTTTCATAATAGGTCATGATACCGGAAATGGTTTTGGCATCCATGATTTTTCCCTGATATACCATATCCACCAATTCCTCGATCCCATATTCAAATACTTCGACATATTCCCCGTCATCCAGATGCTGCTGTGTTTTGACCAAATCCGTTGCAACAAAGATATCGATCTGTTCATTACAGAATGCAACGGTGGTATTCAGACTGATCAGCTTTTCCAGATGATCGGAATGATAACCTGTTTCTTCCTCCAGTTCCCTTGCCGCACAGTTCTGAAACGGCTCATCCAGGCTGTTTCTTCCTCCCGCCGGCAGTTCCAGGCATACCCGGTCGAGTGCATTCCGGTACTGTTTTACCATAAGAATTCTTCCTTCCTGCGTGACCGGAACGACTGCTGCTGCGCCTTTATGTCCGATAAAATCATAATCGTCTATTCTGCCATCCGGAAGTTCCACAGTATCCTGATACAGACTGAATACATGACATTTTTTAACCAGTTCCCTGTTGATTCTTTTTAATACTTCCATTTACTGCCTCCGCTCTGATTATTTAATATTCTCCGCCTTGTTATAGCAGGCATCCGTTGCCTTGATAATACTGTTGCGAAATCCCCATTCTTCCAGTGCTGCAACTCCGGCGATGGTTGTTCCGCCCGGTGAGCAGACAGCATCTTTTAATTCTGCCGGATGCTTTCCTGTTTCCAGCACCATTTTTGCAGCTCCCATAACCGTCTGTGCAGCCATCTGATAGGCGTCTTTTCTTGGCACTCCATATTTTACCACACTGTCGGCAAGTGCCTCAATAAACATATAGACATAGGCCGGAGAACTTCCGGACGCACATACTACGGCACTCATCAGCTTTTCATCCAAAACTGCATATTTTCCAAATGATTTAAATATTTTTTCTATCATTTCTTTCTCGGTCAGGCTGAACAGGGACGAATCATAACTTACCCCCGTCATGCCTTCTCCGAGAAGTGCCGGTGTATTCGGCATTGCCCGTACAACCCTGGAGTCAAATCCCAGCATATCCGTAAGATATTCTATAGTAATTCCCGGTGCAAGTGAAATCACGACATGTTCCTTTGTAATTACATTCTCAATATTTTTAATCACCTGGTCATACATCTGTGGTTTTACTGCCAGAATAAGATATTTTACATTATTCGCAAGTTCCGCATTGCTCTCCACAAAACGCACCCCCGTCTCTTCTTCCATACTTCTTCCCAATACACTGTTCTTTCTGGTAAAAAGGATGTCATCCTTTTCAAATACTTTTAATGCACCTTTTAACATGGCATATCCCATGTTTCCCATTCCGATAAATCCGATTTTTGCCATTTTTTATTCCTTTCTCTTAACACATAAGGGCTCATCTCTATAACAGATAAAGCCAGATACTTTCTGTATCTGACTTTACCACAATTTTTATAAAATTTCTACTATAATTACTGTAAATCATTCAGGAATTTTTCAATTCTTGTTAAACCTTTGTCAATCTGTTCTACAGAAATTGCATAAGATAATCTGATATGATCCGGGAATCCGAAATCTGCGCATGGCACAACTGCAACATTATAATCTTCAATCAGAATTCTTGCAAATTCTGCTGCAGTTTCTACTTTCTTTCCCTTATATTCTTTCTTTAATGCTTCACTGACATCTGCAAAGACATAAAATGCTCCCAGAGGTTCTTCCGTGGACACATATGGCAGTGCAGACATTTTTTCATACATGAATTTTCTTCTCTTGTCAAATTCGCCAAGCATCATCTGTACAGTTGACTGGTCACCGGTCAGTGCCTCCAGTGCCGCTTTCTGTGCGATGGAGTTTGGATTGGATGTCTGATGGCTCTGTACACTTCCCATTAATTTTGCGATTTCTTCGCTAGAACCTGTATAACCGATTCTCCATCCTGTCATGGCATAACTCTTTGCAAGTCCGCTGACAGTAATGGTTCTCTTATAAATCTCTTCGTTAAAGCTTGCAATACTGATGTGTTTATTTCCATTGTATACAAGATATTCATACATTTCATCTGATACAACATAAATATCATTCTTTACTGCATAATCTGCAATCGCACGAAGTTCTTCTTCGCTATAAATCATACCGGTCGGGTTATTCGGTGTATTCAGAACCAGTGCTTTTGTCTTCTCTGTGGTAGCAGCCTGAAGCTGTTCTGCAGTTACTTTGTATCCGTTTTCTTTTTCTCCTCTTACAAATACCGGTACACCATCGGAAAGTTTTATGATTTCCGGATAACTAAGCCAGTATGGTGCCGGAATAATAACTTCATCTCCAGGATTTAAAATGGCCTCAAAAACATTGGTAAGGGAATGTTTTCCACCATTACTGATTACGATCTGGCTTGGTTTATAATCAAGACCGTTAAACTTCTTAAATTTATCACACACAGCCTGTTTCAATTCTACAATACCGGATGCCGGGGTATATTTTGTAAATCCATCCTTAATTGCCTTAATTGCTGCATTACAAATATTATCCGGTGTATTGAAATCCGGTTCTCCTGCTCCGAATCCAACCACATCCAGTCCCTGTGCTTTTAATTCTTTTGCTTTTGCAGTAATTGCCAGTGTTGAAGAAGGTTTCACTGCCTGTGCTTTTCTTGATAATGTTAATGCCATTTTTACTCATCCTTTCTTTCTGTAAGAGTCGTTTTCTTTCTCCTGTGTCCGTGGCAGAAATACTTTAGTGCACTCTACACAGACACACTTGCTACATTATAATACAAAGAACGTCTATTGTCTAGCATTTCTTTCATTTTTTTCTAATTTTAGCTATTTTATGCATTTAGGGGATTTTCTTATTTCCATTTTATGTTATAATATACTATGTATGTATTTGAGCGAGTACAATTCATATAATAATCCATGCAAAAAGGAGCACAAACAATGTCGATCACAGAATCACAGAATCTATCCATCCACCAGTTATGCGAAGCAATCGATCTGCTTGACACCTGTATGGATGATTATTTATATGTTTATGATTTTGAAAATGATTTTTACTATATATCCAGCCATGCACAGGATCGGTTCTCCCTTCCTTCATGTTCGTTCCATGATGTTGCCCTGACACATTCCCAGTTTGTCTATCCTCCGGATTTCCCTAAATTAAAAGATGAACTTGCCCTGCTTTCTAAGGGAGGCAGAACTTCCCATTCTATGCAATACCGCTGGACAGATCACGATGGACAGCCTATCTGGATCGACTGCCGCGGAACGATAATCAGCGACGGAGATAAGCCGCTCTATCTTTTCGGCTGCATTAATGAAATCGGTGCTGTCCAGAAAGCAGATAATGTAAGTGGTCTTTTAGGAGAATCCACACTGAAATCCTATATCCAGCAGCTTCTCCCAAAACTTCCGAACGGTTTTCTGCTCCGCATCGGACTGGATGACTTCAAGAAGATAAATGAAAAACTTGGAACAGATTATGGTGATAGCGTACTGAAGCGAACTGCCGATGATATTTCTTCCTGTATTCTTCCCGGTCAGAAAATTTACCGGGTACAGTCGGACGAATTTATCGTACTGGATTTTGCCGGTGGCACAAAATCCATCGCCATTGATTTATACAAGCGTATCCGAAGCTTTATCAGCAAATTTGTTGCAGACAATCACTATGAAGCAGTATTTACCATATCGGCAGGTCTGCTGACCAGTGAAAACATTATCCAACACACTTATTCGGACATTATGAAATATTCAGATTTTTCACTGAATGAGGCGAAACGTCAGGGCAAAAATCTCTGTTATGTTTTCCAGCAGGCAGATTATGACAAATTCTGCCGCAGGCAGGAACTGACCAAAGTTCTCCGTCAGTCAATTAATGAAGGGGTCAACGGCTTTGAGGCATATTTCCAGCCATTGTTTGCAAGCCGGACCAATACCTTATATGGCGCGGAATCCCTGATGCGTTTTCGTTCAGAATCTGGCAATATGATATCTCCCGGTGAGTTTATTCCGATTCTGGAAGAAACAGGGCTGATTATTCCAGTAGGACAGTGGATGCTACATACGGTTTTGAAGCATGCGAAAGAAATTATTGGAATTTGTCCGGATTTCCATATCAGCATTAATGTTTCCTATATCCAGGTAATGAAGAGTGACATTATCAATGAGATTATCCGTGCGGTTTCCGGTTATCAGATTCCACCATCCAATGTCATTGTAGAATTGACAGAAAGTGGTCTGCTTGTTTCCAATCTCCAGCTTGCAAAGACCTGGAGCAAGCTGAATGAACAGGGTATCCAGCTTGCACTGGATGATTTCGGCACCGGATATTCCAATTTCCATTATCTGCATACCCTGCGTCCGAACATTATCAAAATCGACCGTTCTTTCACGCTGAATGCACTTGAGAACGAATATGAATACAATCTGCTTGCCTTAATCAGCGGAATGGTACATGATTTAAACCTTACCGTATGTATCGAAGGAATTGAAACGAATGAGGAACGCCTAAAAATGCTGAATGTTTCTCCTGACTATTACCAGGGATTCTTTTTTGGAAAACCCTGTCCATACGAGGAATTTGTAAAGAACTTTATTGCATAATATAAAAAGGCGATAGAATCTTTGAATTATCAATCGATTCTATCGTCTTTTCTTATCTTATAGGATTTTCAGTGTCTCAACAGATAAAGTTTCTTTCTATTTTCACAAATCTGCGAATTTCTGCTATTTCGCATATTCCACGCATCTTGATTCGCGAACAACACTAACTTTAATTTGTCCCGGATATTCAAGTTCATTTTCTATCTGCTTTGAAATATTTCTTGCAAGCAATACCATATCAGCATCATTTACCTGTTCCGGTATTACCATAATGCGGATCTCTCTGCCCGCCTGTATTGCAAAGGATTTCTCTACACCTTTATATGAATTACTAATATCTTCCAACTGTTTTAATCTGTTTGTGTATGCTTCGAGGGTTTCCCTTCTTGCTCCCGGTCTTGCAGCTGAAATCGCATCCGCAGCCTGTACCAGGCATGCAATCAATGATTCCGGTGCAACATCCCCATGATGTGCCTCTACTGCATTAATAATAATCGGGGATTCTTTATATTTTGTACATAAATCCACACCAATCTGAATATGGGAACCTTCCATCTCATGGTCAACTGACTTTCCAATATCGTGCAGCAGACCTGCCCTTTTTGCCATTCGTACATCCACACCTACCTCGCCAGCAAGCAGTCCTGCCAGATGGGCAACTTCGATCGAGTGCTTTAATGCATTCTGACCATAGCTTGTACGAAATCTCATTTTACCAAGTAATTTGATTAACTCCGGATGAATTCCATGGACACCAACTTCCAGGGAAGCTTCTTCTCCGGCTTCTCTCATCATAACCTCGACTTCTTTCTGAGCCTTCTCTACCATCTCTTCGATTCTGGCTGGATGAATACGTCCATCTACGATAAGTTTTTCCAGTGCAATTCTTGCCACTTCTCTCCGGATCGGATCAAAGCTGGAAAGGATAACTGCTTCCGGAGTATCATCAATAATCAAATCAACACCGGTCAGTGTTTCAAGTGTTCTGATGTTTCGACCTTCTCTTCCGATAATACGGCCTTTCATTTCATCATTTGGAAGCTGGACAACCGAAATCGTTGTCTCAGAAACATGATCTGCAGCACATTTCTGAATGGCTGTAACCACATATTCCTTCGCCTTTTTACCGGCTTCTTCTTTCGCTCGGGTTTCCAGTTCCTTGATAAGCTTCGCCGTATCAAGTTTTACGTCATCTTCGACAGTTCTAAGCAGCAGATCCTTCGCCTGATCGGAAGTCAGTCCGGAAATTCTCTCTAATTCCTTTGTACGTTCTTCGCCAAGCTTCTCTACCTCTGTCTTTCTCTTTGCGAGCTGTTCTTCCTTTGACGCAAGAGCTGATTCTTTCTTCTCCAGCATATAAGCTTTCTTATCCACACTCTCTTCCTTTGATAAAACACGTTTCTCGTAGTGCTGAAGTTCATTTCTCCGCTCTTTTGTTTCTCTTTCCAGTTCGTTCTTTGTCTTTAATGACTCTTCTTTCGCCTCTAAAAGGGCTTCTCTTTTCTTCGTTTCCGCTGTTTTTAATGCTTCATCTATGATTTCGTTTGCTCTGGCCTGCGCACTTCCTACTTTTACTTCTACACATTTCTTATAATATGTAATAGCTGCAAACCAGACAATAATAGCAGTTACAACAATCGTTATTACAACAGCAATTATAATATCAGTCACAGGAGCACCTCCTTATTTAGTTTTCATTGTACAATACAACATATTAATTTTATACTTTTTTACATACAATGTCAAGTGGATATAGTATTTTTCTATACTTTATGCACAAGATCTACTCCTCCGGCTCATGTCTGATGCAGTATAAAACATCATCCATTCCAAAACCTCTGCGCAGAAGATATCCGATCATACGATTCTCTGCTTTCTTATCCGTTTCCCGGAAATTATACTTTCTTTTACGAAGAAGTTCGTAGATAAGTTCTTTCTCGCAGCTTTCTCCCAGTTCGTTTTCCCGCTCATCCAGAATCTCATTCACAAGTTCTCTCGAAATCCCTTTCTGCATGAGTTTCTGGCTGATATTTCTCCTGCTCCTGCGTTCAGCATAAAGATTTATATAATTCTGTGCATATCTCTGATCATCTATATAACGGTACTGTTTTAGAAAATCCACGGCATAATCAATGAGTTCCTCCGGATAGAACGCCTGCCTCAGTTTCGTCCGTATCTCATATTCCGTTTTATCCGCAGCCTTTAATAAATATAATGCCCGCTCTTTGATCCGTTTTCTTAAAATCTCATGATAGATTTCCTCCACCTGCTCCTGGACAAGTTCCATCCCCTCACTCAGATGCAGTCGTCTGATTTCGCCTTTATACAACGCAAATACGGTTCCGTCCTGCAATGTGATTTTTGACTTCTTATGATTTAGCTCTGTAATGCTTACGATCTTCATCTTATTTATTCTTCTACAGATTCTTCCTCTGTTTCATCAACCTCTGCTTCTTCCGTTTTCTCCTCTTCCTCTTCGCTGAAGCACTTCTCTCTTACCGCATGATCCACGACTTCACATATATCAGGATTGTTCTTTAAAAACTGCTTCGCATTCTCGCGTCCCTGTCCGATCTTATCGCCATTGTATGCATACCATGCACCACTCTTGTTGATAATTCCGAATTTAACTGCAAGGTCAAGGATATCGCCAATCGTGGAAATACCTTCCCCGAACATGATATCGAATTCTGCTTCCTTAAACGGAGGTGCAATCTTATTTTTTACCACCTTTACCCTTGTCCTGCTTCCGATCACTTCACCACCAGCCTTTAAGGTCTCGATCTTGCGGACATCCATTCGGATGGAAGAATAGAACTTCAGTGCACGTCCGCCGGTTGTTGTCTCCGGATTTCCAAACATAACACCAACTTTCTCACGCAGCTGGTTAATAAAGACAACAATACAGTTTGATTTGCTGATGATTGCCGTAAGTTTTCTGAGTGCCTGTGACATCAGTCTTGCCTGAAGACCAATGTGGCTGTCACCCATCTCACCGTCTATTTCTGCCTTCGGAACAAGTGCAGCAACAGAATCCACGATTACGATATCAACCGCCCCGGAACGCACCAGTGTTTCCGTGATTTCCAAAGCCTGCTCACCGAAATCCGGCTGGGAAATGTATAAATTATCAATATCTACACCAATATTCTTTGCATAAACAGGATCGAGTGCATGCTCTGCATCAATAAATCCGGCGATTCCGCCCGCCTTCTGTACTTCTGCAATCATATGGAGTGCAACTGTGGTTTTACCACTTGATTCCGGACCATATATCTCAATAATACGTCCCTTCGGTATTCCGCCAAGTCCCAGTGCAATATCAAGGCTGAGCGAACCGGTCGGAACTGTCTCGATATTCATATTCGCACTGGAATCCCCCAGTTTCATAATAGAACCTTTTCCATGCTGTTTCTCTATCTGTGCCAAAGCACCTTCAAGTGCTTTCAGTTTATCATTCTTATCCATTCTAAAACCTCCAAATCCATCTGTTTTGTATTTCCTTACACAGCCAGAACGAAAATACGTTCGTGAATGTATGTTCGATTGACTCTATCATAATATATATTATTTCATTTGTCAACCTGGTTTTTAATTATTTCTTTTTTGTTTACTTTTATTACAATATCATGTATTTATTATTATGTCAAGCAAAAAAACTGCCATGTGACATGACAGTTTTCATTCGTTTTAATGATTTGTATCTTTTAAGACTTCTTTGTTTTTTGCAATATAATCAGCAAGGGAAATAATCGTAAGTATTAATGAAACATAAATAAGTACCTGTCCGATCAGATGATAGAATGGTAATTCCAAATCAAGAATCAGCCATATAATCATAAGCATCTGACATACCGTTTTTATTTTGCCCCAATAGCTTGCAGCAATTACAATTCCATTATCTGCGGCGATTGTACGGAATCCGCTGATAATCAGTTCCCTGCTGATTATGATAATTACAATCCACTTCGGAATGACATTACTCAGACAGATAAGTGCTGAACATACCAGCAGTTTGTCCGCCATCGGATCCATAAACTTTCCAAAATTAGTTACCAGATTATATTTTCTTGCAATCTTACCATCAAGCATATCTGTTATACTTGCAATAATAAATATTGCCACAGCTATATACTTGTCTGCTCCTCCTAAAAAAGGATATTCCATAAATATTACAAAAAATGGAATCAGACACATTCTCAAAACAGTTAATTTATTGGGTAAATTCATTTTTTCCTCCTGTCTGCCCGTACTAAACCAGCTCTCCAATTAAATCGTAATCCGATGATGCAGTGATTTTTACTTTTACAAAATCTCCCGTCATAAGAGCCTCATCCGTATGAATGAACACATAACCGTCAATGTTCGGTGCATCCATATAGGTTCTTCCAATATACGCATTTTCATCTGCAACTTTGCCTTCGATTACGGCAAGCATCTCCTGCCCGATCCTTCTTTCTGATTTTTCAAAAGCAATGTCCTGCTGCAACTCCATGATTTCGCACTGGCGGTCAGCCTTAACCTCTTCGTCAATCTGATCCGGAAACTCGGCTGCCGGTGTTCCTTCTTCCGGAGAATACGGAAATACTCCCAGTCGGTCGAATTCCATCTCATCAACAAAATCCATCATCTCTTCAAAGTTGTCTTCGGTTTCACCAGGAAATCCGGTAATCAATGTTGTCCGCAGGATAATATCAGGGATTGCTTCCCTCAGTTTTGTTACAATCTCCTGAATCTCTTTTTTGTTGGTACGTCTTCCCATTTTTTTCAGAATGGCATCATTACAATGCTGAATCGGCATATCCAGATAATGGCAAATCTTCTGTTCTTCCTTCATCGTCTGGATAAGTTCATCGTAAATTTCTTCCGGATAACAATACATAATACGGATAAACTGAATTCCCTGTATTTTGCAAAGTTCCTTTAATAATTTATGAAGAGATTTCTCTCCATAAATATCTTTGCCATACATGGTGGTTTCCTGTGCAACAAGAATCAACTCTTTTACTCCTTTTTCCGCAAGCTCTTTTGCCTGGCGGATCAGGTTCTCCATCGGAACACTCCGGTAATTTCCCCTTACTTTTGGGATAATACAGTATGTGCAATGCTTATCACAGCCTTCTGCAATCTTCAGATGGGCAAAGTAACCACCAGTAGTAACCACACGTTCCGTCCGGATATCCGGCAGTCGGTTCAAATCCTTAAATACCTGTGGTTTCTTTCCTTCGAGTGCCTGTTCCACGGCTTCTGCAATCGCATCGTAGGAAGACGTTCCAATCACGGCATCTACTTCCGGAATCTCTTTATAAATTTCTTCCTTGTATCGTTCTGCCAGACAGCCGGTTACAATAAGTGCCTGACATTTATAGTGTGTCTTGCACTGAGCCATGTCAAGAATGGTATTAATGCTCTCTTCTTTTGCATCGCTGATAAAACAGCAGGAATTCACAACGATAATATCTGCTTCACATTCATCATCTGTAAATTCATAGCCTTTGTTGCGCAGAATTCCCAGCATCTGCTCGGAATCTGCCAGATTCTTGTCACAGCCAAGTGATATAAATAATATCTTCATAAATTCCCTATTCTTCTGTTTCTGCTTCTTCTGTATCTTCAGTTACTTCAAGCACTTCTTCTTCCTTACTTTCTTCTGCTTCTTTTGTTTCTTTTGTTTCTTTTTCTGCTTCTTCCGCCTCTTTGGCTGCCTTCTCTGCTGCTGCCTTTGCCGCTGCCTTAGCTGCTCTTCTCGCTAAGATCTCTTCTGCCCTGATTACAGACTCTTCTGCTTCTTTTGCCATCTCCACGGCTTCTTCATCTGTAAGAATCTTGATTTTTGAATCATATAATTCATCCACGGCTATGGATAATGGTTTGATACCTTTTCCTCTGGTTCTTACTAACGGTTCTTCCCCACCGATAATCTGTCTTGCTCTCTTTGCTGTTGCAAGCACGATGGAATAACGGCTCTGTACAATCGGCTGTTCGCCCGGCTCCACATCGCTGTTTACAACTTCCATTAAATCTGTATAAGATGGATGTAACATAATTTTTCTCCTTCCGAAGAGTTTTCTCTTCTTTCACCAATTTTATTTATTTTATTCAATATTCTGAATCTGTTCTCTGATTTTTTCAATCTCTGCTTTTAATTCAATCGCATAATTTGTTACTTCAAGGTCATTTGCCTTTGAAAGTATGGTGTTTGCCTCGCGGTTCATTTCCTGTGCGATAAAATCCAGTTTTCTTCCCTGATGTTCGCTGTTTTCCAGTTCATCTTTCATGCCAAGCACATGGCTCTTTAACCGGACAATTTCTTCATCCACACACATTTTATCCGCAAACAGGATAACTTCAGATGCGATTCTGGCATCGTCAATCTGACTATCCTCTAACAGTTCGTGCATCTTGTTTTCAAGTTTTTCACGATATTCCTGCAATACCTGTGGGGAACGCTTCTCTATCACAGCTATCGTCTGCAGCATTCCATCCAGCTTTGCTGTTAAATCTGTCTTTAAATTCTCCCCTTCCTTTTCTCTTGACCGGACAAGCATCTCACAGGCTTTTTCCAATACCTGTTCCAACAGTTTCCATACTGTTTCTTCATCCAGTTCCCCTTCTTCCATTGTAAGAACTTCCGGACATCTTGAAAGTGCCAATGCCGTAACATCATTCTTCAATCCCAGTTCTTCTTCCATTTCCTTAAAATATTTCAGATATTCTTCTGCAAGATTCCGGTTGAATTTAAGATTCGTGTTTGTTACACTCATATCTTCATAACTGATAAATATATCAATCTTGCCTCTGACCGCATACTTTTTCAGCACATTACGCATATCGCCCTCAAACATACTGAGTTTCTTCGGCATCTTCATGTTTACATCAAGAAACTTATGATTTACTGATTTCATCTCGATTGTAAACTTTCTGTCATCTTCGGTCAGTTCATAACGGCCAAATCCCGTCATACTTTTTACCATGGTGTCTTCCTGCCTTTCCTTCTTATGAAACATACCCATAGGCTGCTATATTATATCTTAATTTTCACTATTAGTCAACCACCTGGTCAAGTATTTCCCCGATTTTGCCATTTATCACCAGATCCGCTTTCTGATCTTTATCCGTTGCACTAAGGTTAATCAGCACCATTTTGCTGCCTGTGTAGTAATCAATCATACCGGCAGCCGGATAGACAACCAGCGATGTTCCGCCCACAATCAGCATATCTGCCTGTCTTAATTCCTCCAGCGCATGGTTTACAATTTGATTATCCAGTCCCTCCTCATACAGAACCACATCCGGTTTTACAATACCCCCACATTCGCAACAGGGAATATCTTTGCTTTCCGCAACATAGGAAAGCGGATATGCCTTTCCACATTTCTCACAGTAATTCCGGTGAATACTTCCATGCAGCTCCAGCACATTTTTACTGCCTGCCATCTGATGCAGCCCATCAATATTCTGTGTAATTACCGCACTTAACTTTCCCTGCTGCTCCAGCTTTGCCAGGGCATAATGTGCCTTATTCGGTTTCGCATCCTGATAAATCATGCGGTCTTTATAAAAACGGTAAAATTCCTTCGGATTTTTTTTGTAAAAAGAATGACTGATAATCGTCTCCGGCGGATATTTATACTGCTGGTTATATAATCCGTCAACACTTCTGAAATCCGGAATTCCACTCTCCGTCGACACTCCTGCCCCTCCAAAAAACACGATCCGGTCCGATTCCTGTATCCATTTTCTCAATGTATCTACTGCCGTCATCTCTATCCTTCTTTCCTGGTTAATTGCAAAACTCATAATTATATCATATATACAAATGCAGCAAGAGCGTGCCTTCGTGTCATTGTTTCATTTGCAAATACATTTATAATTTAAGTGTTTTTCAATTACCCATGTTATTTCTTTCAGTATATCACACTTTGCCCCTTTATCAAAGCAGAACTTACTTGTTTTTCCTTTTCTTTTCTGTTATTATGTTTACTGAAAAAAATATATTCTCTTACTATTTAAGAGAAAGAATCGAGGTTTACTATGGCTTTAGATGGAATCAGTATATCTGCTCTGGTTTCTGAATTAGATTCAAAACTGACCGGAGGACGTTTGTTTAAAATCGCCCAGCCGGAGACAGATGAACTGCAAATTACAATAAAAGAATCCAAAAACCAGTACCGGCTTTTAATTTCTGCAAGTGCTTCCCTTCCGCTTGTATATATTACAGAAAATACAAAACCGAGTCCCCTCACAGCACCGAATTTCTGTATGGTCCTGCGCAAGCATCTGACAAATGCAAAAATTCTTTCCATTACCCAGCCGGGGCTGGAACGTATTATCCGGTTTGAACTGGAACATTATAATGAAATGGGTGATATCTGCCATAAATTTCTGGTGGTTGAGCTGATGGGAAAATACAGCAATATTATTTTTACGGATGAAGAAAATAAAATTATTGACAGTATCAAACATATATCTGCGAACGTCAGTTCTGTACGTGAGGTTCTTCCGGGACGTACTTATTTTATTCCGGATGCCGCACATAAAAAGAATCCTCTGGAAACGGATTTTTCCCTGTTTTCCGATGTTCTGTGCCATCCACTGCCTGTCGCACGTGCAGTCTACAGCGGTTTTACCGGTATCGGCCCGGTTGCCGCACAGGATATGTGCTACCGCTCCGGCATAGATGGCGACCGTCCGGCAAACAGTCTTGATGAAAGCGAATTAAAAGCTTTGTATCAGGCTTTTTCCTCGGTTATGGATATAATACGGAATAAAAATTATACTCCGCATATTATTCTGAAAAATAATGAGCCGACCGAATTTAATTCCTATCCGTTATCTATTTACGGCAGTGATTATGATACGGAGTCCTATACTTCCATAAGCAGACTTCTGGAAGATTATTACGGAAAGAAAAACCTGATTACCAGAATTCGCCAGAAATCATCGGATCTGCGCAGAATTGTGCAGACCGCCCTGGAAAAAGATTATAAAAAATATGAACTTCAGGAAAAACAGCTTGCAGATACACAGAAACGTGAAAAATACAAAATATACGGCGAACTCTTAACGGCTTATGCCTATCAGATTCCTGCCGGTGTGACTCATGCAGAAGTTCTGAATTATTACGATAATCAGGAAATTTCCATTCCACTGGACAAGGACCTGACCGCTATGGAAAATGCTTCCAGATATTTTGAAAAATATGGGAAACTGAAGCGTACCTATGAAGCACTTCAGGACATTATTCTGGATACCAAAGCGGAAATTACCCATCTGGAATCCCTGATGAATTCACTGGATATTGCCGTTTCCGAAGATGATTTAAAAGAATTAAAAGAGGAATTAATCCAGTCCGGTTATATCAGGCGGAAATCTTCTGACAAAAAAGCAAAATTTAAGAGTAAGCCATTCCACTACCGCTCCAGTGACGGATTTGATATTTATGTGGGAAAAAATAATCTTCAGAACGAAGAACTTACATTTAAAACAGCAAATGGCGGTGACCTGTGGTTTCATTCCAAAACTTTTCCAGGCTCACACGTTATTGTAAAAACAGAAGGGAAAGAAGTTCCGGACCGGACCTATGAAGAAGCTGCCAGACTTGCCGCCTTTTATTCCAAGGGAAAAGAACAGGAAAAAGTAGAAATCGATTATATCGAACGAAAACATGTAAAAAAAGTAGCCGGTGCAAAACCGGGATTTGTAATCTATCATACAAATTATTCCATGGCTGTTGCACCGGACATCTCTGGGATTGAGGAGGTCACACCCTAAAGGACTACGTCCACTTCCTTTAGGAAGTGGACCTTTACCCCCTTCGGGGGCTGCGTCACACCCTAAAGGGTGTGACCTTTACCATCCAAGTAGTCTTGTATAGAGTTCTTCGTATTTTCTTGCAGAGGAGTTCCAGGAGAAGTCGCTTGCCATTCCTCTGTCTATAATTTTGTTCCATTCACGTTTTTTGTTATAGTATACATGTTCTGCATAACGGATGGTGTTTAACATTTCATGTGCATTGTAATTTGCGAATGAGAAGCCGGTTCCTTTGGATTCGTATTCGTTATATGGTTCTACGGTATCTTTCAGACCGCCTGTTTCTCTTACAATCGGTACGGTTCCGTATCTTAAGCTGATTAACTGGGATAAACCACATGGCTCAAATAAGGATGGCATGAGGAATGCGTCACATGCGGCATATACCCTGTGGGATAATTCTTCGGAATAGTAAATATTTGCGGACACCGTATTATTATATTTCCAGTCATAATGACGGAACATATTTTCATACTGCTCTTCACCGGTTCCAAGAATTACGAACTGTATGCCGTCGGAACAAATTTCGTCCATGACACACTGAATCAAATCAAGCCCCTTCTGGCTGGTAAGACGTGATACAATTCCTATCATGAACCGCTTGTCATCCTGTTCCAGTCCAAGCTGCTGCTGTAAGGCCCGCTTGTTTTTAATCTTTTCCTTCCGGAAATTCTGTGCGGAATAATTCTGTACGATATACGGATCCGTCTCCGGATTGTATACATCATAATCAATTCCGTTTACAATACCAAACAGGCTGTTGCTTCTTGCACACATCAGTCCGTCCAGAGTTTCCCCATAAAATGGCTGTTTTATTTCTTCCGCATAGGTGTCGCTGACCGTCGTGACATAATCTGCATAAACGATACCACCCTTTAAAAAATTGGCATCTTTGTAATGCAGCAGTTTATCCGGAGTGAAATAATAGTCCGCAAGTCCGACCATATCTTTCACAGTTTTTGCATCCCAGATTCCCTGGAATTTGAGGTTATGTATGGTCATAATGGTCTTAATTCCCTGATAGAACTGCCCCTGTGAAAATGTATCCTTTAAGAATACCGGTATCAGTCCTGTCTGCCAGTCATGGCAGTGTATAATATCCGGACGGAAATCAATTACCGGTAATGCGGAAAGGGCTGCTCTTGAAAAGAATGCAAATTTCTCCATATCATAACAGATATCACCATATGGCTTCGGACCGCTGAAATAATATTCATTATCAATGAAATAATATGTAATTCCGTCATATTCCATTTTTAAAATTCCCACATACTGGGAACGCCATGCCAGATCCATGTAGAAATGTGTTACATACTGTAACTGGTTTTTAAAGTTTTCATTCATACACTGATATTTTGGTATAATTACCCTGCAATCATATTCATTTTTGTTGAAATTTTTTGGTAAAGAGCCTACTACATCTGCTAATCCTCCGGTTTTAATAAAAGGTACAGACTCCGAAGCTACAAATAGAATTTTCTTCATAAGTTTCCTCCATAATCATAATATAATTTATCCGTATACACGAAACTTTTATTTTTATATTATACATCAATTTCCGGAATATGAAAAGACTTTTCTGATATTTTATAGTAAAATTTCTCTATTTCATCCCTTTACCTGATTGAGCCGGATTCTGTCTGCAATCAGTGCGATGAACTCGGAATTGGTCGGTTTTCCTTTTCCCTCGTTAATGGTATAACCGAATAATTCATCGATGGTTTCGATTCTGCCCCTGCTCCATGCCACTTCGATGGCATGTCTGATCGCACGCTCCACTCTGCTTGATGTTGTATTATGTTTCTTCGCAATCGCCGGATACAGAATCTTTGTTACCGCCCCGAGCATTTCCATATCATTTACGGACATAATTATGGCATCTCTTAAATAGTGATATCCTTTAATATGTGCCGGCACACCTACTTCATGAATGACGGAAGTGACCTCGTTCTCCAGTTTTCTTTCTGCATCCGCCTGCGTTTCTTCTTCCGGCTCCATCTCTTCTAATTTATCCTCGTATACTTTAAATTCCTGTTTTTCTTTCAGATTGTCATCCTTCGGAATAATTACTTCAAATACAAATTTATCCTGTTTTTCTTTTCTGCGGATTTCGCAGGTCTGTTCTCCACTCTGGATTCGTGCGATAAAATTTATGCTTTCGTTATTGTTGAGCATTTTGCTTAAGATGCCTAATACTTTTACCTGATCTTCTTTCCTTACGTTTACACTGCTATCCATTCTGATACCTCCATAATCAAACACTGTTAATGTCGTTTTACTTCGAAAAATATTGTAAAATTTTCAGATAGATTTGCAGTAAAAGAAGTGTAAATTTCATGTAAAACTAATTCCCTGTCATTTCATTGAACATAACATCCGCAAATATGCCATATCCCATGGTGGAATCGTTGACAAAGACATGGGTTACCGCTCCGATCCATTTACCGTTCTGGATAATTGGTGTTCCGGACATTCCCTGTACAATTCCGTTGGTAAGCTTTAACAGCCGTTCATCCGTTACTTTTAATACAATGCCTTTATTTTTACTGCTGTTCTCATTTATTTTCTCTATCTCCACCTCGTAGTCACAGGCTTCCCCGGATACATAAGAACGGATATATGCCCTTCCCTTTTCTATGTTGTCATGGGATTCCATTTCCAGCGGTTCTAATCCGTATTTATCTATTAATTCCTGCTTCTGTTCTTCACTTTTTAAAGTCCCATAAATTCCAATGGAAGTATTTTTTGAGATATCGCCTAACATTTTCTGGTTTTCATATGATATCATCCCGTACAATGCTCCCGGACTTCCGGATTCCCCTTTTTTGATTCCCCAGACATGTGCCTGATATAAGATACCGCCCTCACTGTTTAATAATTCCCCTGTGTCAATGTCACTGATGCCATGTCCGAGTGCCGCATAATTTCCTTCTCTGGTCAGACAGGTCATAGTTCCGATTCCCTGTGTATCATCCCTTACCCATATGCCCATTTTGTATTCATTATCCCCTGTTTTTACCGGTGTTACTTTCACCTGTATCTCTTTCCCATTGCGGTTCAGTGTCAATACAATGCTTTTTTCCCCGTATTTATTAATCAGAAATAAAAGCTGGCTTTTGGAACTGACATCGATATCATTTACCTTTGTAATATAATCCCCCGCCTGCACTTTATTTAACGCAGGATTATAATTCAATCCGTTTTCTCCCTTTACTCCGTCCGTACCGATAATCATAACCCCCTTTGTCTGAAGGTATATGCCAATCGGAAATCCGCATGGGTAAATCTGTGCATTTCCCGTCGTATTTACCGATACAATATCTTTTTGTATCTTTTTTCCGTCCGTACTCTCATTTTCTACAGAATAAAGCGGGTATTTATTGATAAAATAAATACCAAAGATGATTGCTGCCGCCAGAATAGAAAGGAGAATTCTTCTGTAAATGATTTTCCTTTTCATGCCCGTTCCTCCATCATAATTATTAAACAAGTTTTTTATGGAACTCATTTAATAGTAGTATGGATAAATACGGCATTTTTAAACTGTCTCTTTTTTCCTTTTTTCATGCTGTGCTGCGGATTCCCAGAAAAAAAAGGAATGCCCTTTACAGACATTCCTTTGTATATATGCATTAAAGTATCAAAAGCAACCACTTTTAATTCCTACTGATTGTTCTGTGCTATATGATTATCTATTACAGATCCTTTTCTGTCTTCCATCTTTTTATAGTTCTTATGTTTTCCAACATAACGATATGCAGGACGGATGATTTTTCCTTTGTTTACCAGTTCTTCCAGACGATGAGCACTCCATCCTGAGATTCTTGAAATGGCAAATATCGGTGTAAATAATTCTTCCGGTATTCCAAGCATGGAATATACAAAACCACTGTAGAAGTCAACATTTGCACAGACAGGCTTAAATGTATTTCTGTTTTTCATAATTAACTGTGCAGCAATCCGTTCTACCCGGTCATATAATTCAAATTCCTTGGTAAATCCTTTTTCCTCGGAAAGGCTCTTTGCATATTCCTTTAAGATTACTTCTCTCGGATCGGATACCGTATAAACGGCATGACCCATACCATAGATCAGACCGGAACCATCGAAAGCTTCTTTATCCAGAATCTTCTGAAGATAAGCGGTCAGCTCCTCTTCATCCTCCCAGTCTTTGACATTGGTCTTAATATCTGCAAACATATGCTGTACTTTCAGGTTTGCACCACCATGCTTCGGTCCTTTTAAGGATGCAACAGAAGCTGCAACGGCTGAATAAGTATCCGTTCCCGAAGAGGTTACAACATGGTTTGTGAAAGTAGAGTTATTTCCGCCTCCATGTTCTGCGTGAAGCACCAGTGCCACATCGAGAACCCTTGCCTCTAATTCCGTATATTTACTGTCCGGTCTTAACATTCTTAAAATATTTTCCGCTGTGGAACAGCTCTTATCCGGATTAATGATAATCAGACTGTCGTCGAGTTTGAAATGACGGTAGGACTGATATGCATATACGGAAATCAACGGCATCTTGCCGATTAACTGAAGAGACTGTCTCAGTACGTTTGCAACGGAAATATCTTCCGGATTTTCATCGTATGAATAAAGTGTCAGAATACTTTTCTGCAACATATTCATAATATTTTCTGTCGGGGCTCTCATAATAACATCCCTTACAAACTGTCCGGACAATTCCTGAAGCTGGGATAAGATATTGCAGAAGCTTTCAAACTGCTGTTCTGTCGGCAGTTCACCAAACAGAAGAAGGTAAGTTACTTCCTCAAATAAGAATCTTTTTCTCGCATTTCCCTGGATCAGATCTTTTACATTATATCCCTGGAAGAATAACTGTCCATCCGCCGGTATCTTTACACCATGATCCGTCTTGTATGATAAGACATCTGAGATCTCCGTCAGACCTGTTAATACACCCTTTCCTGATGAATCACGAAGACCACGCTTAACATCATATTCTATATATAAATCCTGGTCAATTGCTCCCGATGCCTTACAATACTTTACTAACTCGTTAAACTGACCATCAAGCTTTGGATCAAGCTCCATCATAGTTCTATTATCCATGGTTATACCTCCGTATTCAGAAAAAATTATCTAACACACTTTATCACAAATTTACATAAGTTTCAATACTTTTTTCATCTTTTTTCAGTTTTATTCACTTTTTTTGAATAAATATTCATTTTCTTCATTTCCCATGCACTTTCCAGAACGGCATCCGTAATCTTTGCACCGCCAAGCATTCTTGCCAGTTCTTCCACGGATTTTTCTTCCGTCAGTTCCGCTATCGCAGTGGTAGTTTTTCCATCCGTCACTGTCTTTTCAATCAGATAATGACTGTCCGCCATGGATGCAATCTGCGGTAAATGCGTAATGCAGATAACCTGATGATTCCGGCTGATTTCGCTGAGTTTTTCCGATACCATCTGTGCGGTGCGTCCGCTGATACCGGTGTCTATTTCATCGAAGATCAGTGTTTCTACCTCATCTTTTCCGGCAAGAATACTCTTAAATCCGAGCATAATTCTTGAAAGTTCACCGCCGGATGCTACTTTTGACAATGGCTGGAGATTCTCTCCCGGATTCGTGGAAATAAGGAACTGGATGCTGTCATTTCCATTTGCAGAAAATCCTTCATTCTTCTTAAATTCCACATCAAATCTGACTTCGAGAAAATTCAGATCACGAAGAGCTTTTACGATATTTTCCTGAAGTGCCGCTGCTGCCTCATGCCGCTTTTCTGTCAGCACATCGCACATTTTATTTAATTCTTCCTTCTGTTTTTCCAACAATTCTTCCGTTTCGGCTTTTTCCTCATCAAAATTCCGGTAAAATTCTAATTTCTGCTCTGCCTCTTCCTTATGATTTAAAATATCAGGAATGGTTTTTCCGTATTTTAATTTTAAGCGGTTGATAAAATCAAGCCTTTTTTCAACTGCTTCAAATTCATCTTCGCGGAAGGTCAGATCTTCCATGTAATCTGCCAGATCCCTGGTAACATCATTGCATAGAGATTCAATGTCGGAAAGTGCCTGATAAAAAGTTTCGATCCGGTCATCCTCTGACATGAGATCCCCCATGATTTTTACAGAACGCCCAATCTGATCCCTGACACACTCCGCATCAGAATCCATCAGATGATAAACCTCGCCAAGTCCGGAAGTTATCTTTTCGGCATTTGCCATCTTCCGGTATTCTTCCTCAAGTTCTTCATCTTCCCCTGGCTTTAGCTGTGCCTCTTCGATCTCATTTACCTCAAATTCCAGAAATGAGATTTCCCGTCTGCGGCTTTCCTCATCTGTGCAGAATTCATCTGCTTTTTCCTTTGTCTGACGATATTCCCTGTATTTTAATCCAATCTCTTTTTTTAACCGGGTAATCTCCGCGCCGCCGTATTCATCCAGCATATCCAGATGTCTGGACGGTTTTAACAGGGATTCATTATCATGCTGTCCGTGAATATCAATTAAAAAGGCGGCCAGTTCCCGCAACATGGATGCGGAAATAGTTTCCCCATTTACTTTTATGATATTTTTTCCATTCATGATTTTTCTTGAAATAATAATCTGTCCGTCCTCCCAGTCGAGATTATTCACGTCAAAAAAATTCTTTACCGGCTCTGCCTGTGTGTCGAATACCAGTTCTACAAGTGCCGATTCCTCTCCATGCCTTATGATATCTTTTGATACTTTTCCTCCCAGTGCGATATTAATCGAACCGATAATAATGGATTTACCTGCACCTGTTTCTCCGGTCAGTATATTCAATCCTTCCCTGAAATCAACTTCTGCTTCCTCAATCAGGGCAAGATTCTTTACATGTAAATTAAGCAGCATACCTTTCCTCCCTAACGCATTATTTTACAATTTTATTTAATTTATTCATGACTTCATAAGCTTCTTCCGTATTTCTGACCGCACAGAAGATAGTATCATCCCCAGCAATGCATCCTAAGATTTCATGCCATTTTAATGCATCCAGTGCTACCGCAACCGCCATCGCCATACCGGACACGGTTCGTATTACCAGCATATTCTGTGCCATATCCACGGAAAGAAAACCATCTTTCAGTATTCGCAGTAATTTGTCATTCATCACGGCTTCCGTATTCTGTACGGATACATAACGCTGGCTTCCTCCGTCCACACTCATTTTGGTCAGTCCGAGTTCCCGGATATCACGCGATACAGTGGCCTGTGTTACGATATAACCACTGTTAATCAGGCGGTCCGCCAGCTCTTCCTGTGTGCCTATCTCAAATTCCTTTATTAATTCAAGTATTTTTCTATGTCGCTGTTCTTTCATCTGCACCCATCTTCTTTCCTAATATTTCCAAAAAGCTGCGGCTTTTCAGTCTGATGATCTCCGCCGAGAGATCCGAGCATCTGATTACCACCCGGTCTCCTTCCTCCAGGACAATATTGTCATCCCCGTCAAAAAAGACCTTCTTGATATCATTATCGTACTTTCTTCTTGATGATGCACTGATTTCTATCTCATCCTCCGCATCCAGAATAATACTTCTTGTATTTAATGTGTGCGGACAAATCGGTGTCATTACGATAAGTCTTGCCGTCGGCTTTACAATCGGTCCTCCTGCAGACATACTGTATGCCGTCGAACCGGTCGGGGTTGCAATGATAATGCCATCCGCATTATATTCACTGAGCCTTAAATGATTTACGGATATTTTCAGCTGCATTACCCTCATCAGACTGCTTCTGTTAATTACGATATCATTTAATGCCACATTTTCATAGACGACTTTATCATCACGGATAATAGAACCATTTAAAAGCATCCTCTTTTCCACGGTAAACTGATCCGTAATCAGCCGGTCCAGTGCCGTTTCAATAGAATCCTTTTCTACCTCCGCCAGGAATCCCAGATTTCCAAAATTAATGCCAATCAGCCGGATTCTGGTTTCCAGCAATTCTCTTGCAGCCTGCAAGAGTGTGCCATCTCCACCCAGTACAATGGCACACTCTGTTTCAAAAGGAATATTTTCTCTTTTTGCATATCCTGAATTTACAGAGCATACACAGCCTCTGTCCTCAAGATATTTTTTTATTTTTTCAGCAGCTACCGCTATTTCCGGTTTTTCGCTCATAGCTACCACGCAAAAATACTTCATAGCGTCTCCGTTCTTTTCTTTTTCATTTTATTTCTTATTTTCATCAAATGTTCTGGAAACTTTCTTTACGATGCTTTCCGCATCCAGACCACATTCTTTTCTCAGAAGTTCAACCGCCCCATGTTCCAGATAAAAATTCGGGACTCCGATATTTAATATTTTTCCCTGATAATCCAGTCCATTGATAAACCTTGTCACGATTTCACCAAAACCTCCGTTCAGCACATTTTCTTCCATGGTAACAATCAGTCTGTGTGTCTGACAGAGTTCTTCTATGCAGGCTTCATCCAGGGGCTTTACGAATCGGGCATTGACCAGACTTACCCTATAACCTTTTTCTTTCAGCTGCTTTCTGACTTCTTCTGCCACCTTTACCATAGACCCTGCTGCCAGCAGTGCAATATCCTTCTCTTTATAAATAATCTCACTTTTTCCATATACGATCGGCTGCCGGAATTCTTTTAATCCATCATAGGCTTCCCCGCGCGGATAACGAATCGCCAGCGGTCCATCATAATGGACGGAATATTTCAGGATATCTGCCAGTTCGTATTTATTCTTTGGTGCAAAAATACTCATATTCGGAATGGAATTCAGATAGGACAGATCAAAAATTCCCTGATGGGTTTCGCCATCGCCGCCGACCAGACCTGCCCGGTCAATCGCAAATACAACTGGCAGGTCCTGAATACAGACATCATGGAGAATCTGATCATAGGAACGCTGCAGAAATGAAGAATACACTGCAATATATGGTTTCATTCCCGCAGCCGCAAGACCTGCCCCGAACGTAACGGCATGTTCCTCTGCGATTCCCACATCAAAGAACCGTTCCGGGAAATACCTGCTGAACTTTTTCAGCCCGGTTCCGTCCGCCATCGCTGCCGTAATCGCAACAATCTGTTTATTTTCCTTTGCAAGCGTACAAATATTTTTGGAAAATACATCCGTATAACCCGGTTTTTGTTTCTCTGTCACCGGTTCTCCGGTAGTCCGGTCAAATGGTTCGATTCCATGAAATCTGGACGGACGTTTCTCTGCATAGGAGTAGCCTTTTCCTTTCTGCGTTACCACATGCACAAGAACGGCATGGTCAAGTTTTTTTGCCTCACCGAATACTTTTACCATCTGGGACACATTATGCCCGTCAATCGGTCCAAGATAGGTAATTCCCATATTTTCAAACAACATGCCCGGAACCATAAGCTGTTTTAAACTGTTTTTGGTCTTATCGACATGATGTACAATTTTCTCTCCCAGAACCGGAATCTTATTCAGTGTATTTTTCACACCGGATTTTAATTCCGTATAAACATCGGCAGTCCTTAACTGGGACAGATATGCCGAAAATCCGCCCACATTTTCGGAAATGGACATATTATTATCATTCAGCACAATGATGAAATTCCGTTTCAGCTGTGCCGCATTGTTCAGTGCCTCATATGCCATGCCTCCGGTAAATGCACCGTCACCGATGACGGCTGCCACGGTATTATCAATATGCTTTATCTTAAATCCACTGGCGATTCCCAGTGCTGCGGAAATGGATGTGGAACTGTGTCCCGTCCCGAAAGGGTCGCAGTCACTTTCCCTGCGTTTTGGAAATCCACTGATTCCGCCATACTTACGGAGTTTGTTAAATTCATCTTTTCTTCCGGTAAGGATCTTATGGGTATATGCCTGATGCCCCACATCCCAGACGATCTTGTCATCCGGCAAATCGAGTGATAAATGCAATGCCATTGTCAGCTCCACAACCCCAAGATTTGATGCCAGATGTCCTCCACACTCGGAAATACGGTCAATCAGAAATTCCCTGATTTCTTCCGCAAGGATTCCATAGTCTTCTTTCTCTATCTTTTTTATGTCATTCGGACCTTTAATCTCATCTAATAACATGCTGCCCTCCAAAATCTTCCCTGGTTATTTTTCCCTGTATATTAGGCTCATCAGCAGTTCGTGAAGAAATTCATTCTTCCGGTTCAGTCCCTCAAGAAGCTCCGCTGCACGATCGGAATATTCTTTTACCTGTCTTTTCGCCTCTTCCAGACCATATAACGTAATGTAGGTTACTTTATGGTTTTTCTCATCACTGAGGACCGGTTTTCCAAGTACTTCCGTGGTGCTGGTTACATCCAGGATATCATCCTGAATCTGGAATGCCATTCCAACCATCAGAGCTACTTCTTCAATTTTTCCTACTTCTTCCTCTGATGCACCGGCAAGTACCGCTCCCATCATCATGGCTGCCTGAATCAATGCACCGGTCTTTAACTCATGCACAAACTGCAGAACTTCCTTTTCCATCGGCTTGTCGGTATATTGTACATCCACGGTCTGACCGCCGACCATTCCATAGATGCCTGCCTTGTCTGCCAGTATGTGGAAAGCCTCTGCCGCCCTGTCCTTATGTCCGGAAGTAATAATTGCTTTCGCACATACTTCATATGCATAATTGAGCAGTCCGTCCCCTGCCAGGATTCCCATGGCATGACCGTATTTTTTATGTGTCGTAAGCTTTCCTCGCCGGAACTCATCGTTATCCATCGCCGGAAGGTCATCATGCACCAGTGAGTAGGTATGTATCATTTCAATCGCAGCCATAAACGGTCTGACTTCCTCATCTTCAAAACCGAATAATCTCGCTGTTTCCATTACAAGCATGGGACGCAGGCGTTTTCCCCCTGCTGTCAGGCTGTAATTCATTGCTTCTATAACATCCTTCTGATAACCTGTTTCCTGCGGCATATATGCATAAACAATCTGCTCGGTCTCTCTGGTCCGCTCCTTTAATACTTCTTTAAAATTTTCCATGATCTATTCTTCCTCTAATACAATTATCTTTTTTTCCGTTGCATCCAACTTCTCTTTCAGCTGTTTTATCATTTCAATGCCTTTCCCATATAATTGAAACGACTCTTCCAGACTGATATTGTCGGATTCCATCTTTTCAATAATTTCTTCCAGACTGTCAAATCCCTGATCAATCGTCATTTTTTTTGCCATTTTCAACCTCCAGAACCTGTGCCAGGATTGTTCCGTCACTTACCCTGATATGAACCCTGTCCTCTCTTTTTACTCCTGATACACTCTTAATATTCCTGTTATTTTCATCTGTAATATAAGAAAACCCGCTTTCCAGTTTCCGAAGCGGTGATTTTCCTTCAAGCCTTTCTGCCGCAAGCTGCAGGCGGTACTTCTCAAACAGCAGCTTCTGTCTCATTGCGTCCTTTAACTCTGCACCGAGATTCTCCAGATACTGTCTGCGGTCCGCAAGCTGTTTGTGCGGATTCTTTGCCTCCAGACACACTTCCAGATAATTAAGCCTGCTTCTCGCAGCCGAAAGTCTGTTTTCCAGATTCTTTTTTAATGTATAGGAAATATTACCCAGATCCCGACAGAATGCTTCATAATCAAAGACTGCCAGTTCTGCCGCCGCAGACGGGGTAGGTGCCCGCATATCTGCAACAAAATCCGTGATGGTTACATCGGTCTCATGTCCCACCGCCGAAATCACGGGGGTATGGCAGGCAAAGACTGCACGTGCCACTTCTTCTTCATTAAATGCCCACAAATCTTCCAGTGAACCGCCGCCTCTTCCAAGAATAATCACATCCAATCCCATCGCGTCCATCCGGTTTAATCCCTGTATGATCGATGGCACCGCCAGCTCCCCCTGTACGAGTGCCGGCTGTAAATATAACTGAACGTATGGATTTCTTCTTGCGGCAATATTCATGATATCCCGGATTGCAGCACCCGTTGGGGAGGTAATGACACCTATCTTTAATGCATACCTGGGAACAGACTTTTTGTATACCTGGTCAAACATTCCCATTTCAAAAAGTTCCTGTTTTAACTTTTCAAATCTGAGAAACAGCTCTCCATTCCCGTCCATCACAATCTCTTTTGCATAGATCTGGTATCTTCCATCCCGTTCATATACATTCACACTTCCCGTTACCGTAACTTTCTGTCCGTCATCCAGTGCAAACTTAAGTCCACTGCGGTTTCCGGCAAACATAACTGCCGGAATCGCTGAATTTTTCTCTTTTAAAGTGAAATAAATATGTCCGGAAGAATGATATTTGCAATTCGACACCTCACCTTTTACGCTGATATGTGTCAGTGCAAAATCTTCTTCAAACAAATGTCTGATGTAAGAATTTACCTGGGAAACAGTATATACATTTGCCATATGATACTCCGTTGTCAGGCAAGTTTTGCCAGAATTCCGTTGATAAACGAAGAAGAGTCATCCCCGCCATATTTTTTTGCCAGCTCCACGGCTTCGTTTATTGCAACAATGACCGGAATATCATCATCAAATTTCATTTCATAATATGCAAGACGCATAATTGTCAGATCCACTTTGGACATTCTGTTGATTTTCCATCCCTCAGCAACTCCTGCAATCACGTCATCAATCTCTTCTATTTTGCCAATTGTTCCAAATGCTTTGTTATGAATATATTCTCTGTCCGTATCACTGAGGTTTTCCAATGATTCTGTAAAATATTCAAACTGTTCTTCCAGTTCTTCCACCGGATAAAACTCCTTCCGAAACAACATTTTGAATGTATTCTCTCTTAATTCTCTTCTTGTCATGTTTTCCTCCAAATCAATTTATATCATATGATGTCAATGTACATGGTTATTTCTCTGCCGTTCTACTGCTATCCGGCCTTCTACACAAAAACGGGATGTCGAACGACACCCCGCAACCTTGTTATTTTGTGCCTTCTACTGCAACACCTGCAATCTGAACATTTACCTCTGAAACTGTAAGTCCTGTCATGTTCTCTATTGATGTTTTTACTTTATCCTGAACATTTGCTGAAACTTCCGGCACACCATATCCATACTTTATATTTAATGATAAATCAACGATCACACTGCCATCTTCAACATTTACTTTTACACCTTTTGAGAGGTTCTTCATTCCTAATTTGGAAATAATCTCTTTTGTAATATTTCCAGCCATAGAAGCGACGCCTTCAACTTCGGTTGCTGCAATTCCAGCAATAATGGCCACCACATCGTCTGCTATTTTTACTTCGCCCACATTGGCATCATGTATTCTCTGTTCCATAAACCTTACCTCCAGTTATTTTTAAGAATGCAAACCATCGCATACCATATCATAGGTTTATTATACCAAAAATACTAACAAATGCAACTTATTTTTCGATATTCTTGACAGCGGTTATCGTTATCTTATCCGCACTTACACCGGCTTTTGATTTCACGATTTCTTCTATCTGTGCCCGGGCTGCACTATCAAGAGAATCTGCAACGACCATGACATCCACGCCGTCCTCGCTGATGGTAACTGCCACATTTTTATATCCTTTTGCCTGGATGAGTGATTCCGCCGCAGATTCCTTTTCTGCATCTTCGGTCAGTTCCACGACTTTTTCCACTGCAGAACTCTTTTCTTCTTCACTGAGTGATTCGTTATTTACTATCTGCATCAGGGTCTCCTTTGTATTTGCCCGGACTTCTTCCCTTGCCATCTTCGCTTCCACGATAAAATCCACGGTTCCTGCCGCATTTACCAGCACCGCCTCTCCCGGTTCTCCCTGCATATCTATTTCATTGCTCTCGATATCTGTTCCTGCTGCCTGCTGTGCCTCCTGCGTTTCCTGTTGTGTTTCCGGCTGCACTGTACTTTCTGTTTCCTTTGTAATCTTCGCACCTGCCAGTGTACCCTTCTGCTCGCTCTTTTCTATGTGATTTAGATATCCTGCCACTGCAATCAATGCAGCAAGTGCCGTAATTACCAACTGGTTCTTCCGGAATATTTTCATAAAAGACCTCCTGTATCTGTCTATGTAGCGTAGAATCTCTGCACCATCATACAATTAAACTGTTACCATCATTTTATTAACTTCTATGCCAAATAATGCCTTAATCAGGTTAATTATTTGTTCTTTTACCGCAATACTGCCGCCCGCATCTGCAACAACTGCCACCCCCTCTATCTGCGGGGATAATTCCGATACGACATAGGGCAGTTCTTCCCCTGAACTGTTTTTATAAAATATGGTATCTTCGCTTCTGCTGTAGGAAACCACTTCTCTCTGCCCTCCTTCCGAATCCGATTCCCTGCTGCTGTCGGACGTAATGCTTTCATCTTTTAATACCTGTCTGCTTTCCCCGCCTTTTAAGGTAATCATAACATGAACGTTATTGACCCCTTCTATTTCCAGAATAATTTCTTCGAGCCTCCGCTCAAGTTCTTCCGCATAAGAATCTGATACTGCCGTACTTCCGGTTGTTTCTTCCTGTACCGTCTTTTTTTCTTCTTTTTTGTCCGGAACGGAACAAAGAAGCAGCAATATTCCCGCGATTGCAAGCAGCAGTAATTTATCCTTTCCTATTCCTGCTATAATTTCTTTCCATTTCTTCAATTCTGCCTCCTCCCTTCTAATCTTTTTTCACGGTTACCTGCTCCTCATCCAGACCATAAGTCTGGATAATCCGGTTTTTCATATTTATGATCTGTGGCTCTTCTGGTTCTTCCCTGTCCTTCCCCGCTTCTATTTTCTGTACTTCTGCCTGTACTTTTATTTTCCCGTCCTTTTTTGACCTGGTACTTACACGGATACAGATACTTTCTAATTCTCCAGCATCACTGATTCCTATTTCACATTCTTTTAAATCCAGTCCTTCCCCGGCTGCTTCTTTCTCTATCTGTGCCCGTATGAGTTGCCGGTACTGTGCTCCGGACTTTTCAGCCAAATATGCATCCCCGCTTTTTATAAGATTCTCACAGTTTTTTAGTTCCTGCTCTATCTGTGCTTTTTGTATCCACTGTCCACTATCCACATTCCTGTCGGTCAGGGACAGAACCGGTTTTAACAGAAGTAAGATCAGAACAATTCCACTAAACCGCTTTACCATCTTCCGGAATTCCCCTGCCGGAAGCAGCTGAAGCACAATGGTTTCAACCATCAGGAAGCTGACCACCGGCTTTACCACAATATATATTTTCTCCATATTTCTCCCTTAATTTGTAACAAGACACAGCAGGGCAACGGATAATGCGAGCATAACAAACTGTGTAATCAGTACTTTGTTCAGCAGCAGCACACTTTCCGCCGTACAGTCCACGCAGCCAGCCAGCCGTTTATCTGCAACTGGCTGGATCAGTGCCGCCATGATTTTATAAGTAATGACAAACGCAAACATTTTGATCATTGGAACCAGGATAATTGCAAATAATATAAATACTGCTGTTGTTCCGATGGCATTTTTTACCACAGCCGCAGATGACAGAAATATATTTCCTGCTGTTGTCAGCTCCTCTCCTCCGGGAAGCAGATTTACCAGTTTTGCCGCTGTATTTTTCCCAGCAAAATCAAGTCCCGGAAGAATCATTCCCTTTATCAGATTAATTCCCATTACAACCGCTGTAAATCCTTTCAGAAACCACAGTACAAATGTTTTTAAGATATTTCCGAATTTTGAAAGATAATCTTCGGACAGCAGATGATTTACCGACATAATTACCACATACAGCTTTATCATGGGCAGGATAATGATTTTAATTATTTTTTCTCCTGCATAGATGATAAACAAGGCGATTTCTCCAAATCCAAGTGCCGTTGCCTGTCCGCAGCACAGACCCGCCGACAGTGCAAGTGCAGGTATCGCCGTTTCCATGAATGCCGTAATATTCTCCGTTACTTCAAGCAGCAGATCTGACATCATGGAAAATGCCCCCATTAAAATCGTAACCACCAACAGGTAGGTAATGAAAAAGCCGGTTTCCGATATTTCCGGTTTATTCAGAATAATGGAAACATTAGAAAACAGTGCGGATAATACCGCCAGCATTACGATTTTTAAAAAAGCTGATCTATGATATTTCAGTTCGCCAAACAGATAATTGCCTGTGTTTTCTTTTATCTGTGTTCCAAATGCACTGAGATCTCCTGATGCAAAGGTTTTTACCATCTCCGAAAATGTGTATTTTCCGGTCTGGGTTTCTGCCTGCCTGTCTACTGCCGAAAAATCATACAAATCCATGAAATCTCCTGCACTTTCTTCCGCATATATCAGTTCCGTCCTCCGCACAATGCAGAGAATCAGAAGAAAAATCAGAATCCATTTTTTCATGTTCTACTCCAACAACTGATTTACCATTTCTAATAGTGCCATCACTACCGGCATACTGACTGCCAGTACACTTATTTTTCCAAAAATCTGCAGTTGTCCGGCAAGTGACTGATAACCACAGTCTTTGCATATATCCGCCGCAAACTGCGTCAGATAGGAAATTCCGGTTATTTTAACCAGAATATTAATATATACATCATCAAAATGAATCAGCTTCTGGATTTTCTGTATCGTTTCAATCACAGTCCCAATCTGGGACAAAACAACCAGAAACAGAATAATTGCCGCTCCTGTTACAAGAAAAATACTGTATTCACTTTTTATCTGTTTTAACAATACTGCCGCAAGTGCCGCTGCAAGTGCAAAAATCATAATTCCCGCCAGACTCATACCTGTCTCCTACAATAAAAATAATTGTTTTACGGTTTCAAACAACTCCGATATGTATGGTACAATCCAGAATAATACAAGTATTACTCCTGCCAGGCTCACAAGGAACACATGTTCATCTCTTCCGCTTTGTTTTAAAATCTGACTGATAACGGATACTAATATTCCCACCGCCGCAATCTTAAAAATCAGGTTTACTTCCATCCCATCCTCCTGTATTCTCTGCTTTACCATAACAGTACAATCACTAATAACCCCATGACACACCCCATTATTTTATTCAGCTTTTCATCTGTTCTTACTTTCTCCCCCTTTTCCGTAATAGAAAGTTCCAGATTTTCCAGATACAGATTAATGTAATTCATCTGCATCTCCTTATCCAGATACCCAAGATTTTCCCCAAGTTCTTTCAGTCTGTCCAAATCATTCTCCTGTGGAATGACCTGCCTTAAAGTTTTTATCACTGTTTCATTCCACATATGGCTGAAATTCCCCCCTTCCCCGCTTCCGAGTGCTTCTGCCAGATTCTGAAATGCCCTGCTATATGGTTCTCTTGTATGTTCTCCCATATGGATACAGATTTCTTCCATAGAGGATATCTGATAGGAAATCTCCCCCCGTAACATAATCATGATTTTCTTCAGATAAACCAGCTCTTCATAAGATTTCCGGATTCTTGCGGCATTCTGAAATCCAATTCCGAGTGCCGCCAGCAATACGAGAACCGCCCCTGCCATCTTCATTGGTTACACACCTCTTTTTCTTACCACCGTTCCGGTTTCCAGACATTCTGCATTATAAATAATATAATTCCGGCTTTTCAGCAGAATACAGCAGTCGAAAATTTTCTGCTCAAACAGCTCCCGGAATACGGCTTTCTGCCGGATCTGTCCTGGATTTTCCCCATGTATGGTTGCAATGACCCGCACTCCACAGTTTACCACTCTTAAAACTGCTTCCACATCCTCCCGTTTCCCAATCTCATCCACACCTATAATGGTTGGTGACATGGATCGCAGAAGCATCATCATGCCTTCCGCTTTCGGGCAGTTATCCAGAACATCAGTTCTTTCCCCGACATCATTTTCCGGCCTTCCACGATAACAGGATGCTATCTCACTTCTTTCATCCACAATCGCTACATTTTCCATGGGCCTGTCCGATAACTGTCTTAAAATATCCCGCAGAAGTGTGGTTTTTCCTTTCCGCGGCGGTGAAATAAGAAGCAGATTCTTACATTTGTCTATGTATGGCATCAGTTCGTCCGCACTCCCGCGTACCTGATGACTGACTCTTATATTAAACGAGGAAATATTTTTTATTGTTTTAATTTTTCCACCTTCCGATACCACTTCGCCCGCAATTCCGATACGGTGTCCTCCCCGCAGTGTAATATATCCGTTTTTCAGTTCTTCTTCACAGGCAAACAGCGAATATCCCGATATGGATTCCGTGATTTCCCGGATATCTGCTGCAGTAATCAGATCCGGAATCGTCCCGGACACTACTTCATAATCCTCCCGTTCCGTAATAATATGGATTCTCCTGCCAATCCTCACCCTGATCTCCTGTGCCTCTCCCAGTGCCTGACAATGTATCAGCTCCTTTTTCATTCTTACAGGCATAATATTTATAATCTCCTGATTCATCCTGCACATCCCCTTTCCCTGTTCCATGTTATCCTCTTTTTTTCCTGGCATCCTATTTATATGCAAAAAAATAGCACCGTATTACTACGATGCTATTTCCTCATATTAAATTACCTTACGAAAATACTGCTGATTTCTTTAAAATCACCTTTTAATGGCTTTAATGAACTTCCTTTTACAATATATGCTTCGTCATCCTTATATGCATAAACCGCATCCGATGAACTGCTATAAGTCAGACCATCTACTTTCAGTTTCTGTGACTTCTTGCCTTTGATACAATACCAGGTGTCGTCATCCGCTGCATATAAATTGCTTCCGGAAACGTAGGCATAACTAAGAGATACGTCCGGATCATCATCAATTACCTTTGCTTTTCCATTGCCCTTGATATAACAGAGTTCATCATCTTCATTTATGTAATAAATGTTCTTTCCATCGTTTGACATAGCAAACTGCTCCACATCTTCTGCAAGTTTCTTTCCTTTTGCATTCTTCTTTGCCTTTGCATAGTAAAGATCCCCGCCATCGCTATAATATACCGCAGATAAATCATCTGTTATGCCATAGAATCTGTCCAGATCCACAATCGTTTCAGCTTCATACTTATTAGAAAGAACTGCAACCTCGCCACTCATTACGACAATCGCTTTCTTAAATGACTTAACCGGGTAATAGTCATTTCCGTATGTATTTTCTCCCTTTATCAATACGCTGTATACTTCACTGCCGGACACTTTCTGCTTTTCTTTTCCCTTTACGGAAACATAGGTCTTGCCGTCTTTTACGAACATGAGCTCTGTTCCATCCGAGTTAAGGCCGATGTAATCATCCACGTCTTTTTCGAGGACCTCATCATTGCCTTTTTTATCCACAAGTATCAGATTGCGGTCCGTATCTATGCCATAGAAATATTTTCCATCATTGGAAATCGCAAATATCTCGACATCTTTTACCTTGTTGTCTTTTCCTGCCTTGGTTCCGACATAGGAAATATAATCGTCATCATCATCACAGATCGTATAGGCATATGATTTTCCGTCTCCGGAAATTGCAACATAGCTGACATAATCACCATCTGCAAGTTCTTCTAATTTAGAACCGGTATATCTGTATACCGTATCTCCTTCCTGCAATATGGCAGCCTTGCCGTGTGCAGCAACCTTTACACTGGAACAGTCACTCAGAATCTTCTCTAACTTCTTACCTTTTACATAGTATGCATCCTGATTCGCAACGACATAAAATGCACTCTTATCAATATTAGTGTAGATATCTGCATTTCCTTTTATGGTTTCTATCTTCTTGTTGTTCAGATACAGGGTAGATTTTCCCGCATCAGAATCATACACCCTTACCAGTGTATCTTTAGAACCGCCAAATAATCCTGCTACCAGTTTTACAACAATGATAACTGCAATCACCGCTACTGCAATTCCTGCAATCATTTTTATATTTTTCTTAGATACCTTCGGTTCCTGGGCCGGCTGCTGGTAAAAATTATCCTCTCCCGGCTGTACCTGTGGCTCTGGCTGTACCTGTGATTCTGGCTGCACAACATTCTGTGGCTGTGCTGCTTCGATCTTTGCTCCGCAATTTGAGCAGAAAGCAGTACCGTCTTCTACCTGTGCTCCGCAATTTGGACAAAACATATTCTTTCCTCCTCATTTCTGTTTCATTAATTAATTTTTGTTCCACACTTTCCGCAGAATTTTGCACCTTCTGCGAGTGGAGCTCCGCATCCCGGACAGAATGCCTGTGCCGGCTGCATCTGTGGCTGTACCTGTATCTGCGGCTGTTCTGTTCCACACATCGGACAGTGTAATACACTCAGTTCAATTTCCGCACCACAGTTCTGGCACACCTTTAATCCCTTTAATGCACGCAGCTGTTTCTTATCTTCTTCCAGCTTGTTCTGAAGCTTTATGAGCTCATCATTTTCTTCCGGAAATCTCTCAGCTGCTTCTTCTCTGTAAGCCATATAGTATTTTTCACCAATCAGCTTATAAATTCTCTCCAACTGAGTTTCTGTTTCCTTAATCTGGGAATTCAGGGTCACTGTACCACTTAAATCCTTTGCCTTCTTTGATGCTTCCTTACCTACATTCTGGATGCTGTCTCCAAGCTTATTAAAAAAATCCATTTGTACTCCTTTCTTTCCAATTAATAATTCTTATTATTAATTGTGCCATTCTATTTCTAAAAAGTTTATACTTTTTTCATAACAATTTTAAATCTTTTGTCATATTGTGTCAAGTAGAAAGTTTTTTATCCATTTTATGCCACTGGGCCGCCAAAATAACGCGGGTCGCCACAACAGAAGCCGCCGCCGCCACAACAGAGATTACACATAAAATTTAACAGACATAATTTCAGACAGAAGCCGCCGCCATTGTCATATGGCATATGATATTGTCTGCTGCGTGTTTCGTACCATGCACCGCCCCTCTCTATCATCTGCAGAAGCATCTGATATTCCATATTTCCGGGTTCCATGCCGACCGCCATTTTGGCATGCTCGATTGCTTCCATCTTGTTTCCCTGTGCATTATGAACCTGTGCGGAATAAAAATACCAGCGGGAATCCCGGTTGCTCATTCCATCCAGAACATTTCTTGCCTCTTTATAATATCCGCTCCTCATATAGCCCAGAGCCGCCTGCAGATAGGAATCAGTTTCATCCGATGTGCTGCTGGCTGAACTGTAACTTCCACCTCCCATATTTGCATATGCCCCCTGCCCCGTCCTCTGCTTCATAATTATCTGATATGCTTGCTGGACATTTTTGAACATTTCTTCTGCCTGTTCCTTATTCGGATTATTGATATTCGCATCAGGATGGTATTTTTTGCTTAACTGCTTGTATGCTTTCTTTACTTCCTCATCTGTTGCATCAGGGCTGACACCCAGTATTTTATATGGATCCATTCTTTTCATCCTCCGGCATCGTATTCTTCCTGTTTCTCTCTTCTTTTACTTTTCCATATTTGTACCACACACCAGAATACAGGATGTTGCGCAGAATCTTTACATTATCTATCAGCGGCAGCATTTCAAATGCCCGGGTACATTCCGAAATCGCAGAGGTAAGAACAATCCTGCATTCCTCTTCAAAATCCGGCAGTTCTGCCCTGGTGGAAAATGGATTGTAATTCTTCTGCTTTTTATCTTTTTCCAAATCTTCATAGGCATCCAGCAGATAAATATATTTTCCCAGGTAAAATCCCATGCTCCTCAGTGTTTCTTCCCATTCATCTTCCCTGTATACAAATAATTCTTCCATGACTTTTCCAAATATTGCTGCCATTTTATCCGGTTTATCACAGTTTTCCTGCTCCAGCCTGTGCAGGTTTGCAAAACAGACTTCTATGATTTCTGCCTTATCCCGGTACTTTTCCTTTACTTTGGACATTCTGCCGTGCAAAGCACTTTCATAGAGTTTTCTGGAAAGTTTTTTCTCGTCCTGCCAGTCATCCTCACATTTATACGCAGTAAGAAGAATCGTCATATCCGCTCCAAACTGTGTGATTTCGTTTTTAGATATTCCCTGCTTCATAAACAGATGTGTTACACATCCCTCTCTGGTATAATCCGTCTGTGGTTCATACAGGCTTGATAATAACATGACCAGAAATGTCATATCATAATTCAATGCAAGCTGCCCCAGAACCCCGTATTTTTCTTTCAGTGTTTTACACAGTCCACAATAATAGGAATGATATACATCAAATTCCCGAAAGGTTAAATCGCCTTTATTTACAATTACATAGCCGAACACGTTCTACCTCCTAATCGATATTTTATTTATGGTAAGGTTCATTTCCCAGGATCCTGTAACTTCTATATATTTGTTCCAGCAAAATTACCCGCATCAGCTGATGTGGAAATGTCATTTTTGAAAAGCTCAGTTTAAAATCCGCCCTGTCACTTACACTTTTATGAAGTCCGAGAGAACCACCGATCACGAACACAATATTACTATATCCGTTTATTCCGATCTTTTCTATCTTTTCCGATAATTCTACGGAATCCAGCATTTTTCCGGCGATCTCCAGTGTAATGACATAGGCATCGTCCCTGATATATTTTAACAGACGCTCCCCTTCTTTCTGCCGGATCTGTTCCTGCAATGCCTCGGAAGCTCCATCCGGTGTCTTTTCATCCGCTACTTCTATAATCTCCAGCTTGACATATCTTCCCAGTCTTTTGCAATATTCATCAATTGCCATGGTGAAATATTTTTCTTTGATTTTCCCGACGACCGCCAGTGTAATCTTCATATCTGCCTTCCTCTATCTCTCATATTTCTTTACTAATAATGTCGCATTATGTCCTCCAAAACCGAGGGAGTTGCTGATTGCAGCATGTACATCTGCATGAACAGCATGTCCTTTGGTATAATTCAGATCGCATTCCGGATCGTCTTCCTGCAATCCTACGGTCGGATGAATATATCCCTCCTGTATGGTTTTGACACAGGTAATCAGCTCTACTGCACCGCCCGCACCAAAGAGGTGTCCTACCATGGATTTTGTGGAATTGATTCTGACATGGTATGCCCAGTCGCCAAATGCCTTCTTAATTGCTCTTGTTTCAAACAAATCATTGTATACCGTACTTGTTCCATGTGCATTAATATACTGGATTTCTTCCGGTTTCATGCCGGCTTCCGCAAGTGCAAATTCCATGGCTTTTGCGGCACATTCCCCATCTTCCTTCGGAGAGGTGATATGATTTGCATCGCTGGTTGCACCATATCCGCCAATCTCAGCAAAAATCTCTGCCCCACGTGCCAGTGCATGTTCTAATTCCTCCAACACCAGAACTCCTGCTCCTTCTCCTGTCACAAATCCATTTCTTCTGCGATCAAACGGAATGGACGCACAGAGCGGATCTTCGGAATCAGTCAATGCCGTCAAAGCCTGGAAAGCTGCCACACCAAACCGGCTGATGGAACTGTCCACACCACCGGCAATCATCACATCTGCTTCTCCATATTTGATTGCATGAAATGCTTCCCCGATGGAATTTGTTCCCGTTGCGCACGCAGTCACAACATCTATGGATTTTCCATGAATTCCAAACTGTATGGACACATTCGCAGCAGCCATATTTCCCAGTACCAGGGGTGCTGTGATCGGGCTGATTCTTCCCGGTCCTTTTGCCAGCATCTTATCATATTCCCGCTCAATACCCATAAGGCTTCCAACTCCGGATCCAATGGAAATCCCAATCCGGTAAGGATCTTCCTTTCCTATTTCCAGTCCTGACTGTGTGATCGCTTCCTTTGCCGCTGCAACGGCAAACTGAGAAAAGCGATCCATTCTCTTTGCCGATTTTGCATCCATATAATTTTTTGGATCAAATCCTTTTACATCTGCCGACAGTTTTGCCTTATATTCTGTTGTGTCAAAATTGGATATCGGTGCAATACCAACCTTCTCTTCTTTAATTCCTTTCCAGAATTCATCAACCGAATTTCCGATCGGGGTAATCGCACCCATACCGGTAACAACAACTCTTCTCATATCATTTTCCTCTTCTTTCTTATATCATGCATCTTTACAGCCGGCAGTACGAACCAGACTTCTAAAAGAGATTATACGCCAGTACCTCCTCCGATTCAAATAAAAAAAGTATAAAAAATGGCAGACACCTCTGAAATAAAGTGTCTGCCATTATTGGTAGCTCGCTGTTGCTCGCGCAGGTCATCAATCAAAGATTGATGACATTAAACATCTATGCTGTAGTTTGGTGCTTCTTTTGTGATATGAATGTCATGCGGATGACTTTCTTTCAGTGAAGCTGCTGATATCTTTACAAATCTTCCAGTCTGCTTTAATGTCTCGATATCCTTTGCACCACAGTAACCCATACCTGCACGGATACCACCGATTAACTGGAATACGGTATCTTCCACGGTTCCCTTGTATGCAACTCGTCCTTCTACACCTTCTGGAACAAGTTTCTTTGCTTCTGTCTGGAAATAACGATCCTTGCTTCCGTTTTCCATTGCAGCGATAGAACCCATACCACGATATACTTTGTATTTTCTTCCCTGGTATAATTCAAATTCACCCGGTGCTTCATCACATCCGGCAAAAATGCTTCCCATCATGCAGACATTTGCACCTGCTGCAATCGCTTTTGTCATATCGCCTGAGAATTTAATACCACCATCTGCGATAATCGGAATACCATATTCTTTTGCAACCGCATAGCTGTCCATAACAGCAGTAATCTGCGGTACACCGATACCTGCAACGATACGGGTCGTACAGATAGAACCAGGTCCGATACCAATCTTAACTGCATCTGCTCCAGCTTCAATTAATGCCTTTGTTGCTTCTCCGGTTGCGACATTACCTGCGATGACCTGCAAATCAGGATATGCACTCTTAATTTCCCTGATTGCATTCATGATATTCCTAGAATGACCATGTGCAGAATCAAGAACAACCACATCTACTTTTGCCTTAACAAGTGCTTCTGTTCTTTCCATGATATTCTTTGTAATACCAATCGCAGCACCACAGAGAAGTCTTCCCTGCGCATCCTTTGCTGCCAGTGGATATTTAATCTGCTTCTCAATATCTTTGATTGTGATCAGACCTTTGAGGTTAAAATTATCATCCACAATCGGAAGTTTTTCTTTTCTTGACTTCGCAAGAATTGCTTTTGCTTCTTCCAGTGTGATACCCTGTTTTGCAGTCACAAGATTTTCTGTTGTCATGGACTCTTTGATCTTCTTTGAAAAATCGGTTTCAAATTTAAGATCACGATTTGTAATAATTCCTACTAATCTTCCGTTTTCTGTAATCGGAACACCTGAAATTCTGAATTTTGCCATCAAATCATTCGCATCCGCGAGTGTGTGTTCCGGTGACAGTGAAAATGGATCTGTAATAACACCATTTTCAGAACGCTTTACTTTGTCAACTTCTTCTGCCTGTGCTTCTACGGACATGTTCTTATGAATAATACCGATACCACCCTGTCTTGCCATGGCAATTGCCATTCTATGTTCTGTAACAGTATCCATTCCCGCACTCATCATAGGAATATTAAGTTTAATATTCTTTGTCAGATAAGTTGATAAATCTACCATGTTTGGTGTTACTTCTGAATATGCAGGAACTAAGAGTACATCATCAAATGTAATTCCTTCTCCAATGATCTGTCCCATTGATTAAATCCTCACTTTCTCTTTTTTGTATATTTATATTATGTTAATTTATTTTTTACTCATTGTCAAGTATTTCCGAAAAATTTAGGATTTTACTTTTCCCGGTGCGGCAATTTTTACTGCTGCCAGTAATTTTTCGTCAAATTCCAGGTATACCCTGGCAACTGACGCACCATACGGGGCAATTAACAGATATACCTGCTCCGTATTTTCGCCGGATGTATAATCAAAGGTTTTCATCTGTGTCGCATTGCGGTATGTCTGTGCCTCACTGCTGTTTACCGGTGCAATGAGTTCACATTTCGAAACATCTATATTCTGCTCGTTTTTCCGCTTGTTTTTTCCATAGATAATATCAATGGACAGTTCGTTTTTGACCAGTGCGTATTCATACTCCACGGATGTCATATAAAATACATAGTAAATAAGCCATACAAGCAGAAAAACACTGATAAGCCCATAATATGCCACACTTAAATATCCCAAAAACACCACTGACAGATATACAATCAGTAACCCGAGGACAATCACACCGGTACGAATCAGCATCGTCTTTGCACCTGCTTTTTTCTTTACCAGTTTTTCCACATAATTATCATTCATTTTTTATCTCCTGTCAGTTTATGCTTCCAGTTTTTTCACAATGTTTTCCAGCCAGTTCTTATCCAGTTCTTCTATTTTTCCCGCATCACAGAGTTTTGCAATCTCTGGATTCACAGGAATCTGGGCATATGCATCCAGTCCGTATTTTTCAGCGGTTTCAGCGACTTTGCTTTCGCCAAAGACTGCGATTCTCTTTCCGCAGTCAGGACATTCCAGATAGGACATATTTTCAACAATTCCTGCTACTTTCACATTCATGAGATTTGCCATCCTGACAGCCTTCTCCACAATCATCTGAACCAGCTCCTGCGGAGATGTTACAATGACGATGCTGTCTACCGGAAGTGACTGGTATACGGTAAGCGGTACATCACCTGTTCCCGGCGGCATATCTACGAACATATAGTCCACTTCGCCCCAGTATACTTCTGACCAGAACTGTTTTACCATATTGCCGATAACCGGTCCTCTCCATACAACCGGATCCGTATCATGCTCCAAAATCAGATTTGTTGACATAATCTCAATTCCTTTTTCTGAAATGACCGGCTTTAATCCTTCTTCTGCGGATTCCGGTCTTGTCTTAATTCCAAATGCTCTTGGAATAGACGGTCCTGTAATATCTGCATCGAGAATTGCCGTTTTGTATCCTTTCCTTGCCATTTCCACTGCCAGCATGGAGGTAACAAGGGACTTTCCTACCCCGCCTTTTCCACTGACAACACCTATTACCTTCTTTATATTACTATACTTATTCATTGGTTCTGAAAAATCTGGTTTTCCTCCGTTATTGCTCGGACATCCTTCACATGATTCTTTTGAACAAGCTGTATTATTACATTCTTTAGCCATTTCTATCCTCCTGATATTTTTTTAAACTGCTATTTACGAATTATTTCGCAATCCTATGATAGCACATTCTGCAAGAAAATAATATTAATTTTTTAAAAAAATACCCGGTGCATAACACCGGGTATCTTAAATAACAGATTTTACATCATTCCCATGCCAGGATTTCCTGCCGGCATTGCCGGTGCATCTTCTTTAATTGTTGCAACAACAGATTCTGTTGTCAATAATGTAGATGCAACACTTGTTGCATTCTGAAGTGCGCTTCTTGTAACCTTAGCCGGGTCAAGAATACCTGCATCGACCATGGATACATATTCTTCTTTATAAGCATCAAATCCTGTTCCTACTTCGGACTCTCTTACCTTATTTACAATAACAGAGCCTTCCAGACCTGCATTCTGTGCGATTGCGTATAATGGAGCTTCCAGTGCTTTCAGAATTACATTTGCACCTGTCTTTTCATCACCTTCCAGTGTGTTGACAAGTTTTGCAACTTCCTTAGATGCATGGATATATGCAGAACCGCCGCCTGCGATAATACCTTCTTCTACTGCTGCTCTTGTTGCATTTAAAGCATCTTCCATACGGAGTTTCTTTTCCTTCATTTCAGTCTCTGTTGCAGCACCAACACGGATAACTGCCACACCGCCTGCAAGTTTTGCAAGTCTTTCCTGAAGTTTCTCTTTATCAAAATCAGAAGTTGTTTCTGCAAGCTGAGCCTTAATCTGGGAAACTCTTGCTGCGATTTCATTCTTATCGCCGCATCCATCTACAATAATTGTATTTTCCTTCTGGACTTTTACAGATTTTGCACGTCCGAGCTGTTCCATTGTTGTGTCTTTTAATTCAAGACCAAGTTCTTCTGAAATAACCTGACCGCCGGTAAGAATTGCAATGTCTTTTAACATTTCTTTTCTTCTGTCGCCATATCCCGGAGCCTTCACTGCTACAACATTGAATGTTCCTCTTAATTTGTTTACAATAAGAGTTGTTAATGCTTCACCTTCGATATCTTCTGCAATGATTAATAATCTTGCACCTGACTGTACAATCTGCTCTAATACTGGAAGAATCTCCTGGATATTGGAAATCTTCTTATCCGTAATCAGGATATATGGATCATCCAGCACGGCTTCCATCTTATCCATATCAGTTGCCATATATGCGGAGATATATCCTCTGTCAAACTGCATACCTTCTACCAGGTCCAGCTCTGTCTGCATGGTCTTGGATTCCTCAATTGTGATAACACCATCGTTGGAAACCTTTTCCATTGCATCTGCAACCATATTTCCAACAGCTTCATCACCGGCTGAAATAGCTGCAACTTTTGCAATCTGTTCTTTTCCGTTTACTTTTGAACTCATGCTCTTAATTGCTTCTACTGCTGTATCCGTAGCCTTCTGCATACCTTTTCTTAATACAATCGGATTTGCACCAGCAGCCAGATTCTTCATTCCCTCATTCACCATTGCCTGTGCAAGAACGGTAGCTGTTGTTGTACCATCACCAGCAACATCATTTGTCTTTGTAGCTACTTCTTTTACAAGCTGTGCACCCATGTTTTCAAACGCATCTTCCAGTTCGATCTCTTTTGCAATGGAAACACCGTCGTTTGTGATAAGAGGTGCACCATAAGATTTGTCTAATACAACATTTCTTCCCTTTGGTCCTAATGTTACCTTAACGGTATTTGCTAATTTATCTACACCTGTTTCTAAAGCTTTTCTTGCTTCTGCACCATATTTAATTTCCTTTGCCATGTCAAATGCCTCCTAAATATTCTATCTTTTCTCTTACTATTCTACTTTAAAACTGCAAGAACATCTTCTTCTTTTACAATGATATATTCTTCTTCGTCAACCTTTACGGTATTTCCTGCATATTTTGAATAAATAACAGTATCGCCTTCTTTTAATTCAGCCTTTACATCCGGTCCGGCCGCAACAATTTCAGCTTCCTGTGGTTTTTCCTTTGACTGTCCCGGTAATACAATACCTGACTTTGTAGTTTCTTCTGCAACAACCTGTTTTAATACTAATCTGTCACCTAATGGTAATAACATCTCTATTTCCTCCTGTCTTGTCTATGCTGTTTTTATTGTTAGCACTCGATGATTTTGAGTGCTACTCACTTACTGATTTGTATTGTAATGCCATATTATGGTTTTTTCAATAGTACTAAAGTACCATTTTTATTTATTTCCTTTTTTGTTTATACTTTTTTTTGAAAATAGTTCTTTTCTTTTTGTCCGGATTGTATTAAAATAGAGTTATATTATATTATTGAAAGGGGAACATTATGGCAAGTAAATTTACTAAATTCTTATCTTTTACAGCCGTTCTTAGTGCTGCTGCAGCTGCAGGTTATGTTCTTTATAAGAAACATGCGGATAACAAAGAGCTCATCGATGATTTTGATGATGATTTCGATGACTTTGATGATGATTTTGACGACTTGGATTCTGAAGACAGAGGTTATACTTCCATTCATCCGGAAGATCTTTCCGATGATGCGGAAGAGGACGAACCGGAATCCGGTTTATCCGACACTCTGACAGAAGATGAAAAAGAAGCCCTTTCTGATACAGAGACATTTTCTGCAAAAGAGGAAAAAGAAGAGAACACAGAAGAAGAGGAATAAAAAATGCCGCATATGCGGCATTTTTTATTCCTCTTCTTCCATATTATTAATATAATCCCTTAATTCCCTTGCACGTTCTTTTACTCTTGACGGAGCATTCTGTGCAACAATAATATTAGATACCAGCTTTTTCGCATCTCCCGGTTCATTACATTCTATCGACAGTTCTGCAAGAAGGAAATCATAGGTCCATTCGTCCATTCCGACAATCGGGAACATCTCGTTCATTCTCGCCGAGTTAAACCCTTCCCTTGCCTTCTCTATATATGCAATCTCACTGCCGTATAATTCACGTTTTTTCTTCTCGTCTGCTGCAACGAGTTCATGTCTCTTTCCCCTGTATAACCATGCTATCTTAAGACATAAATATGCCATCTCGCTCGTCCTGCCATGCTTTACTGCTACATTTGCCAGTGCCATTTTATACCGCAACAAGGCTTCATCATAAGTATATCGTTGCTCAGCATGCTTCATTCCTTTAAAATTCGGTGTAATTTCTTTACGAATCATCTTAATCTGTGCATCCGATAATTTATCAAAATCTTTTGACAATGCGGCATATCCGCATTTCTCGCAGGCTACACACTCATATTTTATAATATCTATGGACTGGTAAACAGGCCGCATATCCGGGTCTGTCCGCAAAAGTTTTGGCATGGATGCTTTTACTTTCAATGCTTTAAACTCCGTGTTACATACCGGACAGGTATATGTCTTTTCAAACAGATAGTCCGTTTCTTTTTTCTCAGGTATTGCCATTTCCTCGCCTCATCTTTATTTTAATTTAAATGAACTCTTTAAAGATACAATTCGGTTAAAGACCGGATGTTCTTTGGAAGAATCCTTTGCATCCACGCAGAAATAGCCGTTTCTTACAAACTGGAAGCTGTCATATGCCTGTGCATCCTGTACGGATGGCTCGATATAACATTTTTCCAATACCGTGAGTGACTTTGGATTCAGATTCAGACTTCCGTCCTCATTTAACTTTCCTTTTTCTTCATCTACGATATTTTCGTACAGACGTACTTCTGCTTCGACTGTATGTGCGGCACTTACCCAGTGTATGGTTCCTTTTACTTTTCTTCCGGTAAATCCGCTGCCGCTTCTGGTTTCCGGATCATAAGTACAGTGAATCTCTGTCACATTTCCATTTTCATCTTTTACAAAGCTCTCGCATTTTACAAAATATGCATTCATAAGACGTACTTCGTTACCTGGGAAAAGACGGAAATATTTCTTCGGAGGTTCTTCCATGAAGTCCTCTCTTTCAATGTATAATTCCCTGCTAAATGGTACCTTCCTTGTACCAAGTTCTTCATTTTCCTGATTATTCATTACCTCAAAGTATTCCACCTGATCCTCCGGATAATTATCAATAATCAGCTTAATCGGATCTAAAACAGCCATAACCCTGGAACGTTTCAGTTTCAAATCTTCTCTGATACAGTATTCGAGCATTGCATAATCCACAGAACTGTTGCTCTTTGAAACACCACATAACTCTACAAACATACGGATAGATTCTGGTGTAAATCCTCTTCTTCTGAGGGCGCTTAATGATACCAGTCTCGGATCATCCCAGCCATCTACAATTCCATCTTCTACCAGTTTCTTGATATAACGCTTTCCGGTAATGACGTTTGTAAGATATAATTTTGCAAATTCAATCTGTTTTGGCGGCTGTGGATATTCCAGTTCCCGCACTACCCACTCATACAAAGGTCTGTGATCCTCAAATTCCAGTGTACAGATCGAATGTGTCACACCTTCAATCGCATCTTCAATCGGATGTGCAAAGTCATACATCGGATAAATGCACCATTTATCCCCGGTATTATGATGATGCATATGTGCCACCCTGTAAATAACAGGATCTCTCATATTCATATTCGGGGAAGCCATATCAATACGGGCACGCAGAACTTTTGTTCCATCCTCATATTTTCCTTCTTTCATCTCTTCAAAAAGTTTCAGATTTTCTTCCACACTTCTGTTTCTGTATGGACTTTCCTTTCCTGCTTCTGTCAACGTACCTCTGTATTCCCTGATTTCTTCTGCAGATAAATCACATACATATGCTTTTCCTTTGCGAATCAGTTTCACCGCTGCCTCGTACATCTGCTCAAAATAATTGGACGCAAAGAAGACTTCATCGCGGTAATCCGCTCCCAGCCAGTCCACATCCGCCCTGATTGATTCTACAAATTCTGTTTTTTCCTTTGTTGGATTTGTATCATCAAAACGCAGGTTAAAAGTTCCATTGTATTTTTTTGCCAGTCCGGAATTTAAGAGAATGGACTTTGCATGTCCGATATGGAGATATCCATTCGGCTCTGGCGGAAATCTCGTGGTAATATGGTCATACACACCATCCGCCAGGTCTTTCTCTATAATCTGTTCAATAAAGTTCTTTGATTCTTCCATCTGTTACCTCCAGCTCTATCCTTTATCGGATAAATTAAAATTACTTCTATTTTATAACAAAACCTGCTATATTGTAAAGCATTAAATTGCATTCTGTTGTTTTTTATTGTATACTAAGACGATGGGGTAAAACAGAGCCGCAAAAAGCAGCATCTGTAATGTAATATTGTAAGAAAGGATTTTATTATGAATTATATTTCTATTGAAAACCTTAAAGTTTTTGCACACCATGGTGTATTTCCCGAAGAAACGATGCATGGTCAGGATTTTTTTGTTTCTGCAAAATTGTATTTAGATACCACAGCCGCCTCCCATGGGGACTGTCTGGAAAAGTCCGTGAATTATGGAGACGTCTGTCACAGAATTACCACTCTCATGCAGGAGAAAACATTCCGGCTGATTGAAAGTGCGGCAGAATATCTTGCTCAGACAATTTTATCTGAATATCCGCTGTTAACAGGGATTGAACTGACCCTTGACAAACCGCATGCTCCTGTGGGGCTTCCATTTGAGAATATCGGCATCCACATCCTAAGAAACTGGCATGAAGCCTGCCTCGGAATCGGTTCTAATATGGGAGATAAAGAAGACTTTTTAAACTTTGCCCTAAAACGACTGGACGAAACTCCTGGCTGTCAGGTCATGAAAGTCTCTGATTTCATCGTAACTGTCCCATATGGCGGTGTAGAACAGGATGACTTTTTAAATGGTGCGGTTCTTCTCCGTACTTTTCTCGAACCATCCGAACTTCTGGACCTTCTGCATAAAATCGAAGCGGAGGCCGGAAGGGAACGCCTGATTCATTGGGGACCACGCACACTGGATCTGGATATTCTTCTCTATGATGATCTGGTTACGGAACAGCCTGATCTTATCATTCCGCATCCGGATATGACAAACCGGGACTTTGTGATGACCCCGCTCTCCCAGATCGCCGGATATAAAATCCATCCTCTCTTAAAACAGAGAATCAGCGAGATAAAGGTGTCCTAGGCACTTTTATCCCACTGTTTTTTTGTATCGCAACTATTCACGCCTGTCAACCGGCATCTCATAAAGCTCCGGTGTTCCCCCGGATAGTTTTCCACGGTATAAGTGTATATTGCTACTGCCTTTTGTTTCAAAGAAGTATACATATTCTTCCGTAAAATTAATATCCGTATAATCTCCTTCCAGAACGGTCTGGACATCGCCTCCGTCTGCAGGTACTTTACACAGCTTATGATCGTCCTTTGCATTTTCCGCCTGATAATAAATCTCACCTGTATTGCTGTTTAAATTATACAATACGGCATAATCTTCACTAATTACCTTTCTTTTCGCCGTTCTCAAATCCATTCGTGTAATCTTATGGCCATTATCCAGGTCAATATAATAAAGATAATCGCCTTCACAATCCGGCATATAAAAGTTTCCGGCAAAACATTCCGAAGTTTCCCCTTCTTTCAGATTATAATACATCAGATTATGATTGCTCTCATTATTAGCAAAATAAATTTTGCCCTTGCTGTAATCCAGCAAGGTATAGTTCTTCTCCAGGGCAACGGTATCGCTCTTGCCATCAATCGCCGCTTTTCGTATGATATAACTGTTATCATTCTTGCTGTATGCCCGGAAATAAACATCATTTCCTATCATAATCAGGGAATCCGAAACCCCGCTGTGTAATATTGTAATATCGGAGCTTCCTATTTTTCTGCGGCATACACCATTGCTGAGCGTTGCCGAATAAAAGGCTACATTTCCACCTACATTGTCTCTTATGTAGTATATCTGATCATTGCATATATTTATGTAAGAAACACTGTCCGAACATAAGCGTTCCACCCCTGTTCCATCCTCTTTCATCCGGTATAACCTTCCGTTATCACTCGGATTTGAAAAATACACGAATCCTTTATAAGTACAGAATAATCCCTCGTTATAAAGATTTCCCGTTGTATTTCCCAGATCCCCTTCTTTATTATAAATAAAGCGCTTTGAGTAAAAATGATATCCTGTTGCAGCACCAATGGCAATTATCACAAGAATAACAACTGCTATTGTGATTTTTTTCTTCATTGATTTCTCCCTTACTTTACATTCGATTACTTTCTTTTGCATATATCATTGCTTCCGTCATTTTCATGGCTCTGTAATTTTCCTTTACATCATGCACCCGTACAAAGCTGCATCCCTTCATCACACCAAACACCGTAGTTGCCACTGTTCCTTCTACTCTTTCTTCCACGGGCAGGGACAGGGTCAGTCCTATCATGGATTTTCTCGATGTTCCGAGCAGAATGGGATATCCCAGTTCTTTCAGTCGTTCCAGATGTTTCATAACCAGAAGATTATCCTCCAGTGTTTTTCCAAATCCAATTCCCGGATCCGTAATGATATGCTCCGGTCTTACCCCGGCATCCAGTCCCAGCCGGATCGATTCCTTCAAATCATTCAGAACATCTTCCATCAGATTATGATAAGGATGAGTTTCCAGATTGCGGTTATGCATCACACAGCATGGTACCCGGAGTGCTGCCGCAGTTTCTGCCATCTTCGGATCTCCCTTAAATCCCCAGATATCATTAATCAGTCCAGCCCCTGCTTCTACTGCTGCTCTGGCTACTTTTGCCTTATAAGTATCAATTGATACCGGAATATTGAATTTCTCCCTTACTGACCGGATATACGGCACAACCCGTTCTATTTCCTCATCTTCCGTTACTTTCTGATATCCAGGTCTCGTGGATTCTCCACCAATATCAATGATTTCTGCACCGTCCCGGATCATTTCTTCCGTATGAAACAATGCCCTGTCCATCTGATTCCACTTTCCTCCATCTGAAAATGAATCCGGTGTTACATTTAATATTCCCATGATATGGCAGCACTGGCTGTCAAATTCCTTCTGATTAATCTCCATTTTATCTCCAATCTTATTTATAAATATTCATTACGGCTTCTTTTGCCTGTGCAAGCCAGGAAAGTGAGCCAAAGCAAAGGACGGCAGCCCTGCCACTGTCTTTTTTTGCATCATCTATTGCAATATTTATCGTCGTCCGGATATCTCCCGGCAGTTTTACATTTTTTCCAAGTTTTCTTACGACCTCTGCCAGTTCTTCCTTATCCAGTGCTCTTTCGTTCTCCGCCTGCACAACATAGACCAGTTCTGCCGGTCCGACCGTGGTCTGGACAATCTTCCTGTAGTCCTTATCTGCGAAAATCCCCATCACAAGATAAATATGAAAGCCGTTCAGAAGCACATCCATATTTTCCCGCAGACGCAGTGCTGCATCCGGATTGTGTGCACCGTCTAAAATAATCAGCGGATCTCCGGTATGAATTACCTGAAATCTTCCCGGCATATATGCCTTTTTTAATCCTTCTGTAATCTGCTTTCCGCTGATAAAAAATCCTGTTTTCTGTAGAATATGTGCAGCCTCCACTGCAAGAGCCGCATTCTCCGTCTGATAAATTCCGGCCATCTTTATTGTATAATCCTGTTGCGGACAGGAATCACTGCCATATCGGAAACTCTGGGCATCCAGACTACTTTTTAACCGTTCAATCTTTCCCCGATCTACTTCGATCAGAAGCGAATGTTTCTCTTCTGCCTCTTTCCAAAGCACTTCCCTGATTTCCTTTTCCTGCAGAAATGTGACACAAGGGACGTTTTTTTTGATAATCCCGGCTTTTGCCTGTGCAATCTCCCGCAGACTGCCGCCAAGAACTGCGGTGTGATCCATACTGATGGAGGTAATAATACTGAGAACTTCTGCATTCGTTACATTTGTCGCATCGAATTTCCCGCCCAGTCCACACTCGATCACGGCAGCATCGCAATCTTCTTCTGCAAACCACAGATAAGCAAGTGCCGTTTCCATCTCAAAAACTGTCGGAAGCCGGTTCTGTTCTGCCGCCCGTTCTATCGCAGGTTTCATTTTCTCCACCTGTCTGGCAAACTGATGTTTGGTTATCTTTTTTCCAGTTATGCTAATGTTTTCCAGTTTTTCAAAAACTGCTGGTGAATTGTATCTTCCCACCCGGCAGCCGGACTGTTCCAGTATTGCAGACATATATGCGGACACAGAGCCTTTTCCGTTCGTGCCGGCAATGTGAATGATCCTGATTTTCTCCTGAGGATCTCCCAGTTCTCTCATAAATTTCTTCAGATTATCCAGTCCAAAATCCATGAAATGATTCTGAAATCCATAAAAATACTCTTCTGCCTTATTACTTTCCATGTGTTTCTCCATTCTTCAAATCAGACTAAATTCTGCTGTGATACAAAACTGCCTCCACAGGTTTACTCTCCTCTGGAGGCAGCAAGTCATATTAACTAAGTTTCTTTATTACCGCACAGTTTGGTGTTTCTACCTGCATCGGTTTTCCATGCTGTATCAGCAGTCCATTTTCATAATCAATGGTAAAGAATGTAATCTCATTCGATTCATGATTTAAAGATGCAATATGCTTATTATCCGGAAAAATGCACATATTCTTCGGATAATCACCACTAATCGGCAATACACAGTTCTTTGTCAGCATTCCTGTTTTCTCATCACGCACGAAAAATGCGATGCTGTTATCCCCGGCATTCGAGCAGAAAATATATTTTCCGTCCACAGACTGCTTGATAGCTGCCACTGCACTCTTATCATTATAACTCTTACCCAGTGTGCTGATCTGCTGAATCATTTCAAAATGAGGCATACCATCATCACTATTATATGTATAGACATTGACACAGTTTTTCAGCTGGCAGATCAGATATGCGAACCTGCCGTCCGGACTAAATATCATGCTTCTCGGAGAAGATTCCAGTTCACATCTTAAAATATCCACCAGTTTAATTGCACCTGTCTTCGCATCAAACCCATATAGTTTTACCTGATCCAGTCCGACATCACTCGCTGTCAGGAATTTTCCATCCGGTGTAATTCTTGCACAGGTAATATGCGGTCTGTAATTACGTTCTGCTATAGATCCCATACCCTTATGGAAAACTTCGGCTGTCATCTCGCCGACACTGCCATCCGGATTAATTCTTACCACGGATGCTTTTCCATCATGATAACCTGCGGTGAATATATATTTGTCATCTGCGCTCAGGCTGATGTGGCACGCACGCATTCCGTTAATAGAACCGAGATTAATAAACTCCAGATCCCCATCCGGATGAATTTTAAAAGATGAGATTCCCAAATCAGATACCGAATACAAAAAATCGGAATGATTTGCCAGTCTCATATAAGATGGATTTCCCACTTCCACTTCTTTTACCGGAGTAAATATACCTTCCTCGATATCACAGTCACATATTGTAATTCCCTTTGCTTTGCCGTGAGTATAAGAACCCACATAAGCGACATATTTATCTGCCATATTTTTTACCTCCAACCTATGTTCTGGTAGTTATCCTTATAATACTTTATTATATCATACTATGATACAGGGGTCAAAAGGTATTTTTATACCAGTTTACAAAAACTGTGCGAAAAAGGATGCTCCGACAACCGTAATCAGTCCGGCAACTGCGATGGCAAGACTGCTCATGGCACCTTCGATTTCTCCCATTTCCATTGCCTTTACCGTTCCGATGGCATGACTTGCAGAACCGATGGCAACACCCTTTGCAATCGGTTCTTCGATCTTAAAGATCCGGCACACCGTTTCGGCAATAATATTTCCGATGATTCCGGTCAGAATAATCGTAGCTATGGTAATGGTCACAATACCTCCCAGTTCTTCTGAAACTGCCATTCCAATCGCTGTTGTGATAGATTTTGGCAGCATGGTAACATATTCTTTGTGTGTCATTCCGAATAAAAACGCAAAAATCAGTGTAGAGCATAAACTTGCCAGTACACCGGAAAGAATTCCAAGTATGACAGCCAGCATATTTTTTTTGAGCAGTTCCATCTGCTGATAAAGTGGAATCGCAAGACATACTGTAGCAGGTGTCAGAAGATAACTCAAATATTTTGCACCGTTATTGTAGGTATCATAATCAATCCGGAACAATACCAGAAATCCAATGACAAATACAATGGAAACAAGTAACGGATTCAGCAGCGGAAATTTGAATTTTTTCTTTAATAAAATTCCAAGCTCATATCCTGCCAGGCTGATGACCACACCAAAAAATGTAAAATTTGCAAATATTTCTTTCATCTTACTTTTCCTCTGTTTCTTCTTTCTTCTGTTTCTTTCCTCTGCGGATAAGTAACTGCGCCGCATGGCCTCCGCATACCATTACAATCACGGTTACAAAGAAAGTGATCACAATGAATGGAACCAGAATCGGTTTTAAATCTCCCCAGGAATCCATTAATCCTACGGCAGCAGGTATAAACATGACGGGCATGATTTCCACAAGGAACAGCCCCGCTTCTTTGATGCTTTCTAACGGCAGCAGATTTGTCTGCAACAGCACAAGCATAATAACCAGACCGTAGATACTTGCCGGAACCGGAAGTGGTATAAGATATTTTAACACCTCGCCCACAAAGGAAATAATCATAATAATCATAAATTGTCTTAAGTATTTCACGAGAACTCCTCTTTTCCATATTTTATTTGACCTTGTGAATTGACATTTTGCAACCCTCAAAATATTGTTAATATACCACATGATTTTTTTCTTTGCAATCCACGGAACTACTAATATTATATGACCTTTTTTAATATATTTTATTAATATTATCTAGGAAATTTTTTATGAATAATCAGAAAATTGAAAATCTTTTGAATCTTGCCTTAGATGCATCCGACCGTGAACGGGAAAAATCTCCGGAACTTTCCGCCGGTTTCAGCCGTCTGGATGACAAATGGACGATTATTGTACGTTATGCCGGCAATCCTGACGTTCTCCTTACCTATTCCCCGGTTTTTCTTCTTGGAAATTATGCAATTCTTGAGGTTACGGAAAAAGAAATCGAAATCATCGCTTCGCTGGATGAAGTGATCTATATTGAAAAGCCAAAACCGCTGTCTTTTACGGTACTGGAAGGCAGAAGCAGTTCCTGTGTCAGCGAAATACAAACCCCTGTTATTTCTGCCGGTGCATCTTCCCTGAATCTTTCCGGCAGAGGATGTATCGTCGGAATTATTGACAGCGGAATTGCCTATGATCATCCGGTATTCTTAAATCCGGATGGTTCGAGCCGTATCCTGTGCATCTGGGATCAGACAGAATCAGGTCCTCCTCCGCAGGGTTACCGGAAAGGTGCATATTATACACAGACAGAGATCAACGAAGCGCTCCGTTCCGATCCCACCTCCAGACAAACCATCGTAAAAACGCAGGATTTTTCCGGACATGGTACTGCCGTTGCATCTGTCGCAGCCGGAAATTTTTCCGAAAACCCTTCCGTCCCTCTTGGCATGGCAGTACAAAGTGAATTAATCGTTGTAAAACTCGGAAATTTCTCTTCCGGTTCTTTTCCCAGAACCAGTGAACTCATGCAGGCAGTCGACTTTACCGTAAAAAAAGCGATCGAATACGGCAGACCCCTCGCGTTAAATCTGAGTTTTGGAAACAGCTACGGCTCACACACCGGAACTTCGCTTTTAGAAACCTATCTTGACATCGCCGCCTCTTCCGGTATTACTTCTATCATTACCGGTACAGGAAATGAAGGCAGTGCAGCAGGGCATGCCTCCGGCAGGCTGTCCAGCGGCGAAACGGTTTCCGTTGAATTGTTTATCTCTTCCTATGAACCAAATATCAATCTCCAGATCTGGAAAGCCTATTATGACCAGATGACTTTTGAGATCCAGTCTCCTTCCGGAGAACACTTCCAGATTCCCGGCAATGGTCCTTTTACCTATCGCGATACGATGAATCAGACCGAACTTCTGATTTATTACGGCGAACCAAATCCCTACAATATTTATCAGGAGATCTATCTTGATTTTCTGCCATCCGATACTTACGTCGGCAGCGGATTATGGAAAATCCTGATTCATGGCACTGCGATTGTAAACGGCGAATATCATATGTGGCTGCCGGTGCAGAGTTCCTTAAACGGCAGCCGTTTTACCGCACCAGCCCCATTTACGACACTTACAATTCCCTCCACCGCTTCAAAAGCAGTTTCTGTCGGGGCGTACAACTCCTATAACTTCTCCTATGCCCGTTTCTCCGGCAGGGGATACGATATTTCCTCGACAAATATCCGCAATGTCATGAAGCCGGAACTGGTCGCTCCGGGTGTGGATATCCGGGTAGCTGCCCCCGACGGCGGATTTGTTCTGAACAGTGGAACTTCCATTGCCGCACCATTCGTCACCGGAGCCGCCGCCATGCTGATGGAATGGGGAATAATAGATCGTAACGATCCTTTTCTTTACGGAGAAAAACTGAAGGCCTATCTGCTGCGCGGGGCAAAACCACTGACAGGCTTCAATGAATATCCAAATCCTTATATCGGATGGGGGCGGCTGTGTGTCGGGGCAAGTATTCCGAAATAAATCTTAATCTAATGGAATCAGTTCACTGAATCCGTCATCATCATTACTATCATTTATCTCTACACTCTCCGGCTCATCATCCGTACTTTTCTCTGTTGTAGTTTCAATTACCACAGGATCCGGCTCACTGCTGCTGTCTTTTTTATGATCATGAATTTCCCATATAACACATACTGCCACAATACATGCTACCACAACTGCCAATATTATAAGATTCCTATTCTTCTTCATTTTAGCTTTTTATCCTTTCTTTTATCAATTAATTGAATATTACATTAAAATTATTCATAATTGTTTTATTTGCAGAAATAATCTTATTTTGTATCTGATTCCGCTTATTCAGATAATTCTGATACACTTCCAGGTTCTGATTTACCAGTTCATCCTGATACTGACGGTATCCTGTAAATGTACATATATTTACATATCCGCTTAAAATATCAAGCCTTGCCAAATGCTTTTTCAACATATAAAGGCTTGTATTTTTTTTATTTCCCGGTGCTCCCGGTTCCACTTTTTTAAACAGGACTGCCATGGATTTTGCTTTTGGCAGCAGATAGCTGACATCCTGACTTAAACTGTCATAATTATATTTTGCAATAATACAGCCCATTACCGTAACATCATCAATATTCATATCCACTGCTGCTCTTGTCACATCTTCTTCTAATACAGTATATCCTGTCATCTGGTATTCCAGCAGTAAATCCTGTATTTCTTCAATTTCCTCTTTTTCATGTGGAATATATATCTTCGGAATATCCAGACCGTTCTTTGTAAAGCCTGCCTGCATCTCTTTTATATATGCATCCCATTTCTGCCTCATCTTATCCGGAAAATTCTCATATATGGAAATTTCCTTACTATTACCTATTGCTCCTTCCCAGCCTTTTCCTAATAATTCTTGATACAGTTCCACACTGATACACCCCTTTTCTCCCGGTACTTTTCCATCCCGGAATATAATTACCCCTGCAAAACCATATTTATCCATTTCATTGATAATATCCCCATACACACTGCTTCCTAAATCATCAAAGCATAAAATAATGCATGGTTTCGCTGATATATCCTGTGCATACCTGTTTTCCAGCTCTTCCAGCTCTTTTTCATAGTTATCAATATCCTGCTGTAAATTTTCTTCCTCATTATACGCCTGATATATCTTGCTCTGCACTGTTTTCTCATATCTTGCTTCAAAAATCCCGCTGATAATCAACATACCCAAACCTAACAGAAACAGCCAGCACAAATACATTTTTACATTACCTTTTATTAAATCTTTTATTTTTTTCCCTATTGATTTTTCTTTCTCTTTGTTCATCTTATCCATAGCTGTCTCCTAAAGCTACAATAAGCATGGAATTTACTTCCATGCCTATTGCATTGCTTATATTTTTATTATATCTTATTCCTGATGCTATTGTAAGCTTTTATAATCAATCTTTGCAGTTACATTAGCATCCCCAAGAGAAGCTACTACTCCTTCTGAAACAGAGATTGTTTCCAGACCTGAAGTCGTTATGATATCCTGCTTTTCCCATTTTGTTATCTCCACAACCGGAGCTGTATATGCTAATTTCTTCATCGTAATACCTCCTGCTTATTTAAGTAATGATGCCATATCTACTGTTACTTCTTTTCCAAAGCTTCCTAATGCCATAGTAACATCCTGATATACTGGTTCTGCATATAATTTAGCTGTATTTACTACATTGTTAATCTCAAGAATTACAAAATATTTACCATCTGCTGCAGTAACAGTTTTTCCATTTGCCTTGATTGATTTGTAAACTTTCATTCCATAGTAGTTTTCGCCTGCACCTGCAAGAGTCTTTGTACAACGGAATCCAACACCTGCATATTTTGTTACATCAGCCATTGCAACTTCTGATATAATTCTTACAGTGTAATTGTTATCTGATACTTTCTTGTACTGTGCGTATGTCTTTGTATCACTGGTTACATCTTTGGAATCTTCATATACAGACATAGAAGCTGTATCTGTTGAAAGGAAGAATCTTATTGTTTCCGGTAATGAATCATTTGTAACTACAACATTATAGGTATAGCTCTTGCCATTCGCACCATTTACTTCATTTGCAAAAGTAACTGTGTTGCCGCTTCTTGTTACGGTCAAATCAATATCTGCATCTGCTAATATTGCCGTAATATCTTCCCATGAATAATTGGTATAAGTTCCGTTATATGTAGTATTATCACCGCCTGCTACTGAGTAAGCATCACAACGTGCTACGGAATATTCTGTATAACCAGTTCCAGCTCTGGCAACATCATTTGTAACTGCAAATATCGGATTATTCCACTGTGCTGCACCACCTGAATTCTTAATATGGAAACTTCTTGTAAAATCTCCAGTATAGCTATAATACGGAGAAAACTCCTGCCACCAACCTGCTGACTTTAATACATAAGATGCATCTGTTTCTGCCGGAGCCACATTTACGGTATAATTTTTAATTGTAAAGGTACAGGTATCTGCCGCAAAAAACAGTCTTAAATCATCATTAAAATAGTCATTAATATTTACATCATAAGTCTGTGTAATACCATTTGCCCCTACCATCACTGCATGAACATCAATGCTGTTATTAACTCTCTTTACATTATAAGTAATCTCAGCATCCTGCATGGTAGCTGCAAAAGTATCCCAGTTCCAACCATTTGTATTATATCCCAGACTGGCCGTTCCCCATCCATATGCATCCATACGGACAACTGCATACTCGCTGTATCCTGCAGCATTTCTATCAGCATCCGTTGTAACAACAAAAGCTGGATTATTCCAGTTTTTTGTTCCTCCTTTATTATCAATCGTAAATGTTACATCAAAATTTCCACTCAGCTTATAATAATCGCTGAAATCTTTCCACCATCCATCAGTTGTTACTGTCTTCTCAGCATCTGTAGAACCTGTTACTACATCAGCCATTGCCGGACATGTAACTGCCATGGTCAATGCTAATGATGCTGCTACTACAAAAAATTTCTTCTTCATTTAAATGTCCTCCTTGAATGTTTTCTTTATGTTCCTGCTTCATAAATCAAGATTCATAAATCAATGATTAAAATATACCACGCGCCCCCCCTGTTTGTCAACATTTTATTCAAGGCTTTGTGAACTTTATCATTGACTTTGTTCACAATCAGAGGTTTTTATCATCGCTTTGTATATTTCATATAATATTTCTATTGACTTTTTGTGCATTATTGCCATTTTCCTATTTCTCTGTCTCGAGTAAAGAATTAACATTGCATGAACAAGATATTCCTGTCTGATGCATTTATGATGTCGGGAACAAATAGTCAACAACTATTTTTCTAGAAACACACCTTTATCATCATTTGAAAGCTAATGAAGTGTTAAATTAGACCGCACATTTATTTTATCTCCAGTTTCATACAGATAATCGCTTTCACCCTTTCTTCTTCCATATCCGTCATTTCAGCAATCTGCTCCGAACCATATCCCTTTTGATACATTCTTAAAATTATCTCTGCTTCTCCAAGTTCCCGGCCAATTCGCTTTCCATCTTCCAGACCGATCCGTTTTCCATCCTCCAGGCCGATTCGCTTTCCATCTTCCAGACCGATTTTTCTCTCTTTCTCTTTCATCTGTTCGATTGCTTTGCACATATTCTGTTCCTCCTGCTCTTCCTTAATCTCTATTTCTGTATTCGTCAGCTCACGGATTACGGTTGCTGCTTCTGTTTCGAGACTTTGAAACCGTTCATCATCTGTCAGTATCTTCTCCAGTTTCTTCCAGTCTCCTGCATATTTCAGGAAATAAAACACTTCCCTTAAACTGCTCTGCAGCTTTTCAATCTCTTCATCTTCCATTTCTGCCGGAATAATCAGATTTAACCGGTAATCCTGTATGTATTTTTCTGCTTCTTCCCCGGTCCATCGCATCATTTCTTTTAGACTTCTCGGTCCATCCCACGGTGCAGTCCCAAAATATAATACAAGTGTAATAACCGGAAGTATCCGGTCATTCCGGTAGAATCCGGATAAAAACTCTTCTTTTCCATGTTCTTTATAATCTTTTTCTTTCCTGTGGGTTCTGCTGATTTCTCTTATTTGATGTTCATATGCCATGGCATCATAGACAAATTCTCTTACCGGCATGGCATAATGCACACTGTCCTGTTCCTCTACCCCAAATAACAGGCAGCGATAGCTTCCGTCCCGGAATACTTTCTTAACATCACGGTACTTTTCCACCGCTTCCAGTTTTATCCGTTTTTGTTTTCCATTTTCTTCTCTTTCCAGAACCAGATTTTCCGTGATGTTCTCTTCTGCCAGCTGTTCCGGCTGGATTCTGTCCTTTCCGTCATACAGACGGTAATTAAAAATATCGGCAAATATTTCCGGTCTTCTTATGTATTCTTTTGTAACAATATCTTTTCTTCCCATGTACATTATACTCCTTCTCTATATTCTGCTTATTTTTTCTTCATTTGTCAAGCATCTTCTTCCTCTTTGCTTTCTGTGTCTGTTCTTTTCTTTAGTTTATAATATTTCTTTTTAATTGTCAATATATTAATTAATCATTATATATATTTAATATTATATTAATTTTTATATTTTATGATATGATTGTTAAAAGGCCTTTTGCGTGTCGTTTTGAAATTCTGCCATAAATACTTCTCTATACATATCCTTTCCCGTATTCATACCTATTTTTCCAAACAGAAAAAGAGTATCGCCTGCTGATGAAATCAGCTGTTCTGCAACACTCTTTTCTGGTTTTCCTGTTATTTTATTTTTCTATTTCTTATTTTGTTTTTCTGGTTTATTTTTTGAAAATAATGCCTTAAATTCTGCTTTTACCCGATCCGGCTTTTTAAACGGCGCGGAGATAAGCCTATACACAAGAAATACCGGTCGAAGCCGCGGATGTTTTCTCAGAACAGGATAATCATGCCTTAAATATTCCTCTTCGCAGTTCAGGCGGGACAGAAAATACCGGAATTTATTTCCGGATTTTTTCATCCGGTTATTGATGAATACATCGATAGTTCCATATGCGCCGCAGCTCATAACATAGTCAAATACCGGACGCATTTCCGGATTTTCATCAAACAAATGTGATATATCCTCAATTTTCCTGCAAAACATAATCTGTGTCAGTTTTCTTATCTTCTGTTTAAACTCCAACAGTTCCATCTCTTCGAGCCGGCGGTCTATTTCTTCCTGCTTTTCTGTTATTTCAGGATCTTTCATCAGATAATATTCGTCCACAAAATATCTGAGTCCCGTTCCGCATCCTTCAAAATGTTTATTTAGATGCACCATATGGAATAGATAGAAATCTGTTTTTGACATATGATATCCGTAATTATTTTCTTTATCTTTTTTTGCTTTTTCCCAGATATTTTCAAATTCTGCCCGCAGGCGGTTTTCCGAAGGAAGCAGTGCCGTATGCATTTCAAAGTTATAGATGGGATCTTTCTTGTATACATCATGATTCCCCGCTTCGATATCCCCGGTGTAACCCAACTGCGTCATTATCTGAAACACATCCTCTCTACGGGATTTTTCAAATAGAATATCATTATCTGAAAATTGTCTCAGTCCCGGTGCTGCATAATAGTCTTTTAAGATAATTCCCTTTAACGGAATATACTTAATTCCGGCCTGCTCGAATTTTTCCAGAATAATTCTTCTCTCGGCATCAAAAGAAATTTCTTTTACCAGAGCTTTTTCTGCTTTTTCTTTCCACAGCCGGTATATCTGCTGTGGCGGTTTTTTCTCCAGTTTATCTATCTGATAAAAGGTAATGGAACTGACCATATGCACACCGACTAATTCATATAATTTTTCCCATAAAATATTTTCCGGCTTTTCCTCTGCCTTTCTCTGCTCCAAAGATGCTCTTATTAATTCTATGATATATATGGTTTCTGTCATGTTTTCTTATCCTTCTCTGTCATTTTCCGGTCTTTTACCTCAAAAATGCGGTTGCATATCTCCAGTGCCGCAGGCCTGTGGGTTACAATTAAAATCGTTTTTTCCGGAAGTTTTTTTAAATTTTTCAGAACCTGGACTTCCGTCTGGGCATCCAGTGCCGATGTCGCTTCATCCAGCAGCAGCACAGGTGCACCAAGATAGACTGCCCTTGCGATTGCAAGCCGCTGCATCTGTCCCTCTGAAAGCCCTACCCCGCGTTCCCCCAGCATGGTATCATATTTTTGCGGAAGTCTGTCAATGTAGTCCGCACAGGCAACCCGGCAGGCCTGCTCCACAGGCATACAGCCCTCCCTGCCATACATGGATACAATATCGCGGATTGTGCCGGACACCAGAAAATTCCCCTGTGGAACATATGCAAAATATTTTCTGAGATTTTCCATTTTCTCTTCCAAAATTCCATTTTCTCCGATAATTTCAATGTTTCCTTCTGTCCACGGATACAGACAGAGCAATGCTTTGAGCAATGTACTTTTACCTGATCCGGATTCCCCGGTTATCGCAACGCTGTCTCCTTTATACACGGAAAGATTCACATTTTCCAGAATATTTTTCTTTCCTCTTCCATACCCCGTAGTCAGATGACAAATTTCCAGTTTTTCAAAATCCGCTCTGTCATATTCTCCGGAAGTTTCTTTCTTTTCAGCAAAATCAGGACTGAGCTGTTCTAACTCTATCAGCCGTTCTGCCGAAGCAGTCATTGCATAATATCTCGGAATAATGCCTGCCATACCGGCAATCGGCTGCTGTACCTGTCCGACAAGCTGCTGTACCGCAAGCAAAGTTCCATATGTAATCGTTCGGTTCATAATCCCAAAACCGCACCATATTATTCCAAACAGATATCCTGCATTTAATAATACGGAAAATCCAGTCTGTGTGAGATTGCTGAATACATTTTTCTTTAGCCTCATTTCTTTATGTCTGTCCATATATTCTTTTCCCAGTCCATCAATTCTCTGCTCAGACTGAAATGCACGAATTACTATAAGATTTTCCAGCATTTCCTGCTGAAAAGATCTTACCTGCCCCTCAGCTTCCTGCATCTGTTTATGAAGTGTTTTCATCTTTTTGCGGAATATCGTACCCGTTCCCATAACAATAAGACCACCAGCAAGAAAAATCACCGTAAAACGCCAGTCCAACAGAAAAAGAATCACCATTGCACAGACAAATTTTGTCATCATTGATACAATGCTTGGAATAAGTGTAACGATATTATCCGTAACTATTTTTACATCATTGGAAAGCCGGTTCATCAGTTCTCCTGTATGATATTTTTCAAGCACACCGTAATCCCTGGTCATAATTTTCATCCAGACATAATCTTTGACCGAGTTTTCAATATCCGCCCGGCTCCGCTCATCCAGATATCTTATGGCATAACCAATGGAAATCTGCATCAGAATCAGAATCGCAGTTCCTGCGGATGCCAGGATAAACTTTTCGGAATTTCCTGCCACCGCATAATCAACAACACCTTTTAATGCCAAGGCAAGAAATACTCCCATAAGGGAACTGATCATACACAATGTGGAGAGCAGAACTACCCTTCCCCTGTTTCCGCGGCTGTGTTCTATAATCCATTTTCTTCCTGCACTGTTTTTTTCCACTTTCATTCTGCCAGCATTCCGGCTTCTTTTACAATATTCAAAAATTTCACTACATCTTCCCTTGCCTGTTTTTCTTCTACTTCGTAAGCCTCCAGAAGAGCCTGTACCAAATCATCCTCCGTACATTCCTTCTGCAGTTTTTCCATCAGAAAAGCTGCCGTATCATTGTTTCTTACCAAACCATTAAATGTCTTTCCTGCCTCTCCGGTTGGAACTGCAACATAATCTTCTCCTGCCTTTGATATTACAAATCCTGGTTTTAACCTCATAACTTTTCTCTCTTTCTTACTTTTTATTTTGCTGACATACAATCATACGCCATCTGTGCCGCTTCTTTTGAAATCGTACATTTCATGGAGTATACCGGTACAACTGCCATAAACTGGTTCACAAGTTCCAGTGTTTTTTTCATTTTTTCCGCATCATCTGCCCGGTAGGTCTGTGCAAGCATACATGGATATGCCGCCTGAAATGATTCCCGATGTATTTCGTTCTCCGTTCCCCTGCCCAGCAGGCAGACTGCCTTTACCGGGACTTTGATATTCGTGCTGATATGATGTTTTCCATCCCACGGAGTTCCATATACATATATACGGTTATTTTCGATTCTCAAAAGTGGCTTATCATCATTTACCATAACCGCCCGTTCGCCGAATACTTCACGCCACAGTGCGGTATGTGTCGATTTCCCGGTACCACTTGGTGCTGTAAACAAATATGCCTGTCCATCCACGGACACGGCAGAACAATGAAACAGCAGAATATCATGATACACCGCCTGCTCACAGAATTTTCTGTAAAAAACAAGGCTTTCCAGATATCCATATGGAAATGTTTCTTTCCCGGAGTCATCCTCTTCGAGTGCTACATCCTCCGGTGTGATTTCAATCGTAAATGCTGGCTTTTCACCCGTCTCATAGTCCCTGCACTGATCCTTTATATAATTTTCCTGAAAAACTGCCCGTACAGGAATATCTGCAAATCTGTATGTCTGTTTCATCTTTCTCTCCCATTTGACTTAAAATGCCTGAGCAGAAACCCAGGCATTTCAAGCATCTTATTCAATTCTTATATGCACTAAATCAAGCTCCGGTAAAGTGCAGCAAGGTCTTCCACACTTGTTTCTTTCGGATTGCCCGGACGGCATGCATCATCATAAGCTGACTGCGCAAGGAACGGAATATCCTCTTCCTTCACAATTTCTTTCAAATCTGCAGGAATTCCCACATCTTTCGCAAGCTGCTTCACAGCATCCACGGCTGCTTTTCTGTATTCTTCCACGGACATATTCTCTGTACCTTCAACGCCCATCGCTTTTGCAATATCACGATATTTTTCGCCGGTAGCTTCTGCATTATACTCCATAACAGTCGGAAGAATAATTGCATTTGCAACACCATGCGGCGTATCATATAATGCACCGAGCGGATGTGCCATGGAGTGGACAATACCCAGACCAACATTTGAAAATCCCATGCCCGCAACATACTGTCCGAGTGCCATTCCTTCTCTTCCTTCCGGAGTATTTTCTACTGCTCCTCTTAACGAACGGCTGATAATCTCGATTGCCTTCAGATGGAACATATCGGAAAGTTCCCATGCCCCGGCTGTAATATAACCTTCTATCGCATGTGTCAGTGCATCCATACCGGTAGCCGCTGTCAGTCCTTTCGGCATGGATGACATCATATCCGGATCTACGAAAGCAACCACTGGAATGTCATGTGGATCTACGCAAACCATCTTCCGGTTCTTCTCCACATCCGTAATAACATAGTTAATCGTAACTTCTGCTGCCGTTCCTGCCGTTGTAGGTACTGCAAGGATTGGAATACTCTTATTCGGGGTATCAACTGCACCTTCGAGGCTTCTGACATCTGCAAATTCAGGATTTGCAATGATGATACCGACACCTTTTGCAGTATCCATCGAAGAACCGCCGCCGATTGCTATGATATAATCTGCATTCGCTGCCTGAAATGCAGCAACTCCGCTCTGTACATTTTCAATCGTCGGATTTGGTTTAATATTGGAATACAGCTCATAATCAAATCCTGCTGCTTCCAGTACATCGGTTACTTTCTTTGTTACTCCGAACTTCACGAGATCCGGATCGGAGCATACGAAAGCCTTCGTCAGCTTTCTTGATTTCACTTCTGCCGGTATACTCTGAATTGCACCTGCACCGTGGTAGGATGTTTCATTTAAGATAAATCTGTTTGACATATTGAAAAACCTCCTTTTATATTACCTATACCTGATGATGGAAATATTATACCACAGTTTGTATATTTTTTCCATATATTTTTGTCCTTTTTTGTATAAAAAGTTGAAAAATTATATCGAAACCATATTTTCTTCTTTCGGCTGTCCATTTTCAAAATCAACCGCATTTTGCAAAGTAATTTTGCTGATAGATGAAAGCGCCTCTTCCGTCAGGAAGCCCTGATGGGAAGTTACGATTACATTTGGAAAGGATAAAAGCCTTGCCACTACGGAATGTTCCAGAATATCATCTTCCCGGTTTTCAAAAACATTTCCTGTTTCTTCTTCGTATACATCCAGTCCGACACCAAAGAACTTCTTTGCACGGATTCCCTGGATCAAATCCTCTGTATTTACCAGTCCGCCTCTTGATGTATTTACAAATACCACATTATCTTTCATCTTCCGTATGGTTTCTGCATTAATCATGTGGTAATTTTCTTTCACAAGCGGGCAGTGCAGTGAGAGCAGATCACTTTCGGCAAGCACCTCATCAAATGTTTTATATTCGATAAAATCAAGAGCTGTATTCGGATATTTATCATATGCAATTACTTTCATTCCCATTCCATTACAAATTCTTGCCATGGCTGCACCAATTTTCCCGGTTCCTACAATTCCTGCTGTTTTTCCATAGAAATTCACTCCGGTCAGACCCGTCAGGCTGAAATTATTTTCACGGACTTTGATATAACTCTTATGCAGATGCCTGTTTACTGCCAGTGCCAGTCCCATTGCAAATTCCGCTACCGCTTCCGGGGAATATCCCGGTACGCGGAAAACAGTAATTCCATATTCTTTTGCTGCTTTTAAATCTACATTGTTATACCCTGCACAACGCAGAAGAACAAAACGTACGTTCTGTGTCGCAAGCTCCTTCAGCACTTCTTCTCCAAGATTCGAACTTACAAATCCGCAGATTCCATCATAGCCGCCTGCCAGTTTCGCAGTTCTTACATTCAGATCCGTTTCAAGATACTCCAGTTCGATCTGTGGATAATTTGCTTTTTCTCCGTTGAAAGATTCTATATCATATCTTTTTGCATCGTAAAATAATATTCTCATATTGAACCTCCTGATTTCTATCTAAACTTTTTTGCTGCTGTTACTCCATTACTTTCATTCTTTTGGAATCAGACTCCCGTTGTCTCTGTTCTTCTGTCTAAGCCGGAACATTTACCTCATCTGATTCCATATATACTTCATGCCAAATCAAGAATACATATACCGTCCATATTTTTCGGCTGTTATCTGCCTTTCCATTCCTGTGATCCTCCATCAGTTTTTTCAATGCTACAGTATCAAAGTACTTCTTTGCAGTTTCACCAGTCAGTTTTTCCATTACTTTATTATAATATTTATCTTCCTTCAGCCAGACACGAATCGGCACCGGAAATCCCAGTTTTTTCTTATTTGCAGTTGCTTCCGGAATATGCCTTTTTGCCGCAATCCGGAATGCTCTCTTTGTTGCCTCCTTATTGCATCTGTAGTCAATCGGCAGTTTCTTTGTATAATTAAATACATTGATATCCAGAAATGGCACTCTTGACTCCAACGAATGTGCCATACTCATTTTATCCGCTTTTAAAAGGATATCACCCTGAAGCCAGAAATTAATATCGATATACTGCATTTTTGCAATATCGTTTAATCCTTCCACCTTCTTATAATATGGGGCAACAATCTGCTGCGGTGTTACATGGGTCAGTTTTGTCTTTAACAGTTTTTCCCTGTCTTCTACGGAAAACATATTTGCATTTCCGATAAAACGTTCCTCCACCGTCTTGCTTCCTCTGATAATGAAATCTCTTCCCTTAAAATCCGGAAGTTTCTTAAACAATGCGGCAAGCGGCTTCTTGATAAACTTCGGAACATAGCGGAATCCCCTCAGTGAAATCGGTTCATGGTAAATATTATATCCGCCGAAGAATTCGTCCGCACCTTCGCCCGACAGAACTACCTTTAACTGTTCTGCTGCCAGCTGATCTACGAAATACAATGCTATACATGCCGGATCGGCAAGCGGTTCATCCATATAATACATTACTTTTGCAATCGCATCAAAATAATCTTCACTGGAAATATTTTTGCTGTAATTTTCTTTATCCTTCAGCTCCTTTGTAAGGCTTTCCGCATACCGTATTTCATTATACTTACTGTTCTTATCAAGGAATCCCACCGTAAAAGTCTTTTTCCCTGGAAATTCCGATACGACATAACTCGAATCCACACCGCTTGACAAAAGGGAGCCGACTTCTACATCACTGATCATATGTGCCTGTGTTGTTTCATGAACAATTTTTTCAATATCAGACACCGCCTGTTCCAGGGAAATACTGTCTTCGGAAGCTGGTTCCATCATCGGATCAAAATATCTCTTCACATCCATTTTTCCACTCTGGTAAATAAAATAATGTCCTGCCGGAAGTCTGTAAATTCCTTTGAAAAAGGTTTCAGGAAGTACGGAATACTGAAAACTCATATACTGTTCGAGTGCCGCTTCATTGAGTTCCTTCTTCATATCCGGATATTCCAGAATACTCTTGATTTCCGAACTGAATACCAGATTACCATCCTGTGCCGTTCCATAATAGAATGGTTTGATTCCGAAGAAATCCCTTGCACCGAATAATAAATCCTTATTGGAATCATAGATAACAAAGGCAAACATTCCTCTCAGCCGGTACAACAAATCCGTACCGTATTCCTCGTATCCGTGAATCAGACATTCCGTATCCGAATTATTTTCAAATACATGTCCTTTTTCTATCAGTTCCTTTCTTAATTCCAGATGATTATAAATCTCGCCGTTAAATGTGATTACAATCTTTCCGTCCTCATTGTACATTGGCTGCGAACCATTATTCAAATCGATGATACTTAATCTACGGAATCCCAAAGCTGCTTTTTCACTTAAAAATACACCTTCCTGATCCGGTCCGCGGTGTGCTATCTTCGCTGTCATTCTCTTAAGTACATCTTCTTTCTTGCAGTTATTTCCTGCAAATCCGCTAAATCCACACATAGTTTATCTCCAATTCCTTTTTACTGTCATTTTTATAATGCTATTTCTTTTCTGGCTTCTTCCACAAGTTCTCTGTCATCCATATGGTATTTCACACCTTTTATGATTTGATAATCTTCATGTCCTTTTCCGGCAATCACGACAATATCGCCTTTTCCGGCATGGGAAAGTGCATATCTGACAGCTTCTTTTCTGTCCGGAATGGTTACATATGCACCATCGGCTTTCCGGATTCCAGTCAGAATATCCTCTATGATTGCCATCGGCTCTTCATCACGCGGATTATCCGATGTGATTACGGACAAATCAGACAATCTGGAAGATACCTCTCCCATCTCAAATCTTCTGTTTCTGTCCCTGTTTCCGCCACAGCCAAATACTGTTATAATCCGTTCCGGCTGATATTCTTTTAAAGAATTTAACAGACTTTCCAGACTCATGGCATTGTGGGCATAATCAACCATCACCGTAAAATCATCGGAAACCGGAAGAATTTCCACTCTTCCCCTTACACGTATTCCTTCGAGGGCTTTCTCTATCTTATCTGTGTCCTCTGTAAAATGTCTGCAGATTGCAATGGCTGCAAGAGAATTGTATACACTGAATTTTCCCGGCACATCGATTTCAACCTTCATATTTATCTTACCCGATAAATTATATGCTACACCAAGAATTCCCGGTTTTTTGAACAGATGAATATCCGCAGCTTCCAGATCCGCATTTCCCTGCATGGATGCCACCCCATAGGTTTCCACATCACAAATGCAGTTTTCTATCATTCTTCCGGCATATTCATCATCAATGTTAAAAATTCCACATTTACAGTTTTTAAACAGTTTTGCCTTACAATTCACATAATCATCAAAATCCTTATGTTCATTTGGACCGATATGGTCTGCGGAAAGATTTGTAAACACACCGTAGTCAAAGGTAAATCCCGCAACACGGTCAAGCATGAGTCCCTGTGAGGAAACTTCCATCACAACCGCCTCACAGCCTTCTTCCACCATTTTTGCAAAATATTCCTGCACCGTGTAGGACTCCGGTGTGGTATTCCTGGATGGTATTCTCTTCTCCCCGATAATGGTTTCAATCGTTCCGATTAAACCTGTTTTGATACCGACTCCTTCCAGAACGGAACGCACCATATAAGTCGTTGTGGTTTTTCCCTTTGTTCCTGTAATTCCTATAGTTTTAAGTTTCTGTGCCGGATGACCAAAATAGGCTGCTGACATACAGGCAAGTGCATATCTTGTATTTTCTGTCTTTACAACCGTAACCTCTCCACGGAATGGTACTTCTCTTTCCACGATAACTGCCACAGCACCTTTTTCAATAACTTCCTCCACATAGTCATGCCCATCCGTAACGGCACCGGAAATGCACACGAATACATCTCCCGGCTCTACCTTTCTTGAATCCATGACCAGATGGCAAATCTCCGTATCAACACTTCCATTTTCTACAATATAATCAAAATTATCAAGTATTTGTTTCAGCTTCATTCTGTCTCTCCTTTAAATTGCAATCTCCCCGGTACAGATAAACTCTGCCGGTCCTGTCAGCAATACGGTATTTTTCTCCCTGTCATAACGTACCTCTAAATCTCCCCCCAGCAGATGTACCAGCACTTCATCCTCCGTCTTATGATTCAGGACACAGGCAACCACACTTGCGCAGGCACCGGTTCCGCAGGCAAGGGTCTCTCCGGAGCCTCGCTCCCATACCCTCATATCAATGGTTTTTTCATCAATCACATGAATAAATTCCGTATTGACACGATCCGGAAAAATCTCATGGTTTTCAAATAACGGACCGATTTTTTCCAGATTTAATGCAGTTACTTCTTCTTCCGTAAAAACAACCGCATGCGGATTTCCCATGGATACGCAGGTAATGTAATACTCTTTTCCACCAACCGAAACCGGCTGGTTTATCATTCTGTCACCTTCACACTTCACGGGAATCTGCGACGGTGTAAGTACCGGTGACCCCATGTCAACCGTCACTGCCTGCACCCGTCCTTCCGAAACCGCAAGCTGTAAGGTTTTTATGCCGGACAGTGTTTCTACTGTAATAACCTCTTTGTCTGTCATTCCATTATCATAGACATATTTCGCCACACAACGGATTCCGTTCCCGCACATTTTTCCCTCTGAACCGTCTGCATTAAACATACGCATCTTAAAATCCGCAGTTTCCGAAGGACATATTAAAATCAGACCGTCCGACCCGATGCCAAAATGTCTGTCACTGACCTTCTTTGCAATCACGGAAGGTTCTTCTATCTTCTCTGTAAAACAATTTACATAAATATAATCATTGCCGCAGCCATGCATTTTTGTAAACTTCACAAGTATTTCCTCCATTTTCATGTTTTTTTCCATTATAACACAGCATTATTTCTATGACTATAGATTTCCATGAAAATTTTTTATCTTTATTTTTTCTATTCTTGCTAAATATGTATTTTTGCATTATACTTAAAATATACTGGAATAATTTTCCCGCAGTATTTTCATCGAACATTATATCAGACAAAGGAAGAAACGGAAATGTTTAAAAAAGTTCATTTAGAAAAATTAATAAAATTAAAAGAGCTGGTTATCAGCTGGTATACCGGCCCGGCAAAGGAAAAAGTCTATGCTGCAACAGTTCTTGCTGCCATCGGCATGGTAAGCATCGGCGGTGTTTCCATCTACCACCTTGCCTCGTTAAAAGATTTGCACCAGGAAGTTTATGCCGTAAGCGAATCCCAGATGACCACACTTCCAGCGGAGACCAGCAGTACGGATGCCACAGTGGAAACTACCACTGCAGACGAGACAACCACTGTAGAAGAAACTACCACCATAGAGGAAACTACCACTGTGGAAGAAACTACTGTCACAGTGGAAACTGGAAACCAGACTGTAATCCCGGTTTCCAGCCTTGATATTGCATCCGAAGATTCCCTGCCGGACACGGATGTTACCACTACCAGGCAGGCAAACCAGACCACGTCAGTTCCTGCCCCGAAGTCACCTTTACAGGATATATCTTCCAGCAATACGTTCGGAAAATCCGCCGGATTTACAACTGGCATCGATGTTTCCAAACATCAGGGAAGCATCAATTGGTCACAGGTAAAAAATGATGGAATTTCCTTTGCGTTTATAAAGATTGCCGGACGCGGATATGAAACAGGTAAATTATACTATGATACCCGCTACAAAGAAAATCTCTCCGGTGCAAATGCTGCTGGCATAAGGACCGGGGCTTATTTCTTCTCCCAGGCAACCACCGTTCAGGAAGCCCGTGAAGAAGCATCTATGATCATTGATGCCTTAAAAGGATATAAAATAAGCTACCCTGTCGTTTTTGACTGGGAAACTGCCAAGGGATACCGCACCTATAGCGGCATTTCCAAAAGTACTATGACCGCCATGGCAGAAACATTTTGTTCCATGATGGAAGCTGCCGGATATAAAGCAATGATTTATGCAAATACTTTTGATTTTGAACGTTTTAATTCTACCTCTCTGACATCCAGATATGCCTCCTGGCTGGCACGTTATCCGGAAAATTATGACGGAAACGGAAAGCGTTTTGCTCTGGGCGATGGTATTCCATCCCTGGACTACCCATATCAAATCTGGCAGTATTCCTGTACCGGACGTGTTTCCGGTATTTCCGGGTATGTTGATATGAATGTCGGCTTTATCGGATTTTCAGGTACTTCAAATCCTTCCGTTCCGATTACATTCCAGGCACCCGTTGACGAATATACCATAAAACAGGGGGATTCCATAAATTTATTACAGAATGTGTCAGTTTACAATTGTGCCGGTATTTTATCTACAGACAAAATGCAATACAGTATTACATCTGCGGACGGTTCTGCAGTAACGGCAGAACAGGCATGTGCAAAATCCGGGAAATATACCGTTACCTACCGGTTAAAAGATTTTACCGGCTATCAGGCCTCTAAAAGCATTCCTTTTTATGTACAGACCCAGCCTGAAATACAGCTTTCTTCCCGGACACTTGTCACTTCAGAGGATCAGACTTACGAAGAACTGCTTGACCTGATAAAGGACAATCTGCTTGCTGCTGCAGATTTTACCGGCAGTAATCTGCTTTCACAGGTAAGCATCAATTACCCTGAGAATTGTTATAAAAAGGTTGAAAAAGAATCAGAATCCCTTCCGGAAACTACTACAGCTGCTGCCACTGAGACTACAAGGTCAGAAACCGCCAGGGAAGAAACCTCTGTTCCCGGTGTCGAAACGACAACCGCCGAAACTACCACAGAAGAAAGCACCACTCCGGAAGAAACTACCACGGCCGTAAAAGAACCGGAATATTATAACAAACTAATCCCCGGCTCTTATACCGCCAGCTATACAGTAACCGATACGTTCGGACTGACTTCTTCCGTAAGTATATCCATTGAAATTCAAAAATCTTCCCATTCCTGATTAATTTGCTCATCTGAAACAGTTAAGGACTGCCTTAACTGTTTTTTTCTGCTCGCCATCACCCCTCCTATTTTCCCGGATTCTTTGGACGAGAGCGATTTCCACCCATTCTTCACAACTTTGTCCAGCAACCCCAGTTCTTCTGCTATTTCGTATTTTAACTGATCTTCTGGTGTCAGTTTATGCAAATCCACTTTCTTTTCTTTCTTCTTTGCCATTGCAAACCTCCATATTTCATATTTTCTCTACTCTAGTTATTACCCTTTTCTTCGTTCTTATTCCTTATCCTATATTTCTGCTTTTCTTACTGCACAGAAAAAGCGGAGCCTGAAATGCTCCGCCTGCTCTTACTATAATTATTTATGAAAATTAAAATAGGTAACTCCGTTTTCCAGTGTTACACCTCTGGCTGCTGCCAGCTCAGAAACACTAACCAACTGAAATCCTTTTTCCAGCAGCTTTGGAATCACTTCAATAGCAGCCTCCACAGACCAGTCATGGATGTCATGAAGCAGAACGATATCACCGTCTTTTGCCTGTTCCAGAATAGCTTTAACCGTTTCATCCTTACTCTTTGTCTTCCAGTCCAGTGTATCTATAGACCAGTAAATCATCGGTAGTCCTACATTCTGCGTTACCGTATCTGTATGGATTCCCCGCCCATATGGCGGACGCAGTGCCACTGCACCATGTCCGATGTGCTGTGCTATCATATTGCTTACTCCCTGCACTTCCTGTACCACCTGCTCTGCCGTAAGGGTATCAAGCTTTGGGTGTGTCATTGTATGATCTGAGGTATCACATCCGATGGCATCCATCTTTTTCAAAATGGCATCCACATCGATATCCGTTCTGGAAAGACTCGTACCGCACATAAAAAATGTCGCATGTGCTTTGTACTCTTCCAGTGCATTCAGCAGATCCATCGTCCTCTCGCCCGGTCCGTCATCAAAGGTAAGTGCCAGCATTGGTTTCTCCGGATCAATATCTGTTTTTTCCCCGGTCAGAACACCTTCCTCATCAAAGAAATACCTGGTAATACCTATCTTCACGTCACCAACTGCCATATTTCCCTGGTCATCAAAATAATACGTATTTTCACCATCTTTCAGCCAGCCGGTATGGATTTTTCCATCATTCTCAAAACAATATTTTTTTCCGTCTATCTCCTGCCAGCCGATGCACATGACACCATCCTGATTAAAATAATACCTTGCCCCACCTATTTCCTGCCAGCCGGTCACCATATTTCCATCAGAATCAAAATAGTATGTTTTTTCTTTTGAAACAACGAAATCATTCATCACGAGTGATCCATCTTTCCTCTGGAACTGAGTTCCTTTCCACTCACCATATTTATTCTTTACCGTAAGTGTACCTGGCTTTACCTTAATACTTATTTTCTTCTTCCAGTCCGTTTTCAGCTTCTGCTCCAGTTCTTCATCCAATGCAATACTTATCTCATATTCACCTTCTGTTCTGCCATCCGTGTCAACCGAAATATGATATCCTTTTTTCTCTTTCAGATACTTTATCAAATCTGAAACCAGATATTTTTCACTCTTTTCTAACAGTTTCTTTCTGTTTCCTTTATCCGAAATATTTGCAGTAAATTCTGGAATCTTTTCCTCCTGGTTCATGGTACAGTCATCTGCTGAAATCGTAATCACCGTTTTTCTCATATACCATGCAGTTAGAATCCCTGCTACAGACATGAGTACCGCAAGCAAGCAGACAATCCAGATTACATACTTTTTCCTTGCCTTCCCTTTCATTTCACTTATACCTCTTTTGTATTTTTAATTTTTATTATAACATCTATTCCATAAATATAAAGGGAAGTTTCTTTTTTTTATGTATTTTTTTTAATACATCATGATTTTTACACCTATTCGATATCAAATTCACAGCTGGCTTCAAAGTTCTTTTCTGCATAAAACTGTTTTACCAGCCGGTAATGTCCTTCCGGCAGTTCGCCATACAAGTCTTTCCATTGGATGACAAAGGAATGCTCCGAATTGATAATCCAGGCAATGTCCGGAAATGAAAAATCTTCCTGCAACTTTTCACATTCTACCCATTTTCCATTTTGCTGCTGCTCTATTCTGTAGTATTCGCCACTGGTCAATGTTTCCAATGAAGAATTTACAATCCAGAAATCTGCACCTCCCGGTGTGACAGTGTCCTTCTTTACATTTATGGTCATTTTTTCCGGCAGAAGTTCTTTCTTATCCCTGTTGAACTCAGATATTGTAGCTATTCTTTTATAATATGCATACAACCGTTCATCAATTGTTCCATAAGATGCATCAAACTCTCCCAGAAATGCATCAAATTCTTCTTTTTCACCTATATAAAGGTTATCCGGTTCACTGTATTTTACCCTGCCATATGTAGTATTTACCAGTAAAACTGCCTCCTCAAGATAACTGTTTAATTCATAATAAAAATTCGCTGTTTTCCGGATATCTGACTCGCTCGGCTGGTCTACTACATTTACTCTCAAGCACTCTTTTTTATAAACAGTCTGGACTCCCTTTTCAAACGATAACATGGTATATTTGTATACTACCACTTTCTCAATATCTGACTGTGGAACTTCCTCGATCAGATAATTTTTTGCGTCCTGCTGGTATAGATATAGTTTTCCCCAGCCGGCAGAATCTGTTGAAAATTCCTGTGTATAAATCACCTTTCCTGTAGCAGAATCCGTCAGACTTATTGTTACAGCATCTCCCACCAGATCCTGCGGTATGTCGATCTCAAGCCGGTCCGTGATTCCATCTCCCGTGAAATCACAGTTTTCAAACGGAATTGTCTTACTGCTAAAAGGAGTTCCCATCTGCTCACTGCCATCTGCTCCCTCCAGCATATCGTCCCGTTTCTCCCCCATTTCATAAGAATACTCTACGGCTGCTTCACCTGCATCCTCTTTTTCCATCTTCTGTTTTTCAATTAATACAGAGGCTGTTATAACTCCTGTAAAAATCGCTACACAGGCTGCCATTCCTGCAAATTTTATGATATTTCTGCCCGTTCTTCCTGTCCTTTCCGCTTCTGCAGCCTCCATAATCAAATCATCATCCAGGTTATTTATTTCTTTTAAAAATCCTTTCCCATTCATTAATATTTTCCCTCCCTCTCTAAATATTCTTTTAGTTTATGCCTCATCCGGAACAGGATACTCTTTACCCGGGACTCTGTCAGATTCATCCTTTCGGCAATCTGTAAAATTTCATCCCCATACCAGTATCTTCGTACAAATACTACCCTGTTCAGATACTTCTGTTTTCTCAAAAACACACTAATTACCTGTCCCATATCACTTCCTTCCTCCTGCAGGCTGCACACAGATTCACGCACAATACATTCTTCGATTTCTTCTGTCAGCTCTACAATATTCATATTTCTCTTTTTTGCATGATAATAATCCTGCCTGTCTAAGGCAATATTGCGGATGATTCTGGCAAGATATGCGAATAGATTTTCCGGTTCTTCCGGAGGAATCCTATTCCATGCACCTAAAAGCATGTCATTATAGCACTCCCCTGCCTCATGACAGTCTTTCAGTATATTTTCCGCCAGGCATTTTAATGCCGATCCGTATTTTTTTTCTGTTTCCACAAGTGCCAGTTCATCCCTGGCAAAAAACAGTCCAATAATCTCCTTGTCCTTCATCTACAGTTTTCCTCGTCATGCAAACTCACGATCCATTAAAAATCCCTCTTTTTCTTTTTTGCTATTACCCTTATTTCTCCCTTCACTATATAAGTAGGATTTTTTGCCCCTGAGGTTGCATTTTTTTTCAAATTTTTTTATTTTTTTTCACTTTTTTATTTTTTCTACTGAAATAAAGAAAAATTCCCTGCCTGAAACACTCGTCCTGACAGAGAATTTCTCTCCTGTTAGATATAAATACCAAAATTATTATCAGTACTTACATCTTAATATAATTTAAATCTGTTGATCAGTTTATCTAACTCATCTGCTTTATCTGACAGCTGCTCACTGATTGCTGCACTCTCCTGTGCAGATGCTGCAGTATTTTGAACAACAGATGAAATCTGTTCAATTCCCTTCTCCACTTCCTGAAGCGATGCTGCCTGTCCGATTGCCGCTTCACTGCTGTCCTTTGATACTTCCGCAAATTCTCTCATTGTACCGATAATATTATCAAATGCAACGGAGGTAGAATCTGCAATCTCATTTCCATGCTCGATTTCTTCCATAGTCTTCAAAATCAGGTCTCTGGTTGTTACCGCAGATTTTGCACTGTCTGCTGCAAGCTTTCCAATCTGATCCGCAACTACCGCAAATCCTCGTCCTGCTTCGCCTGCCCTTGCAGCCTCAATAGAAGCATTCAGTGACAGAAGATTTGTCTGGGAAGCAATATCCTCTATCGTTGTGATGATATCCTCTATTTCCTTTGAAATTTCCGTGATACGTTTCATTTCTTCGGTCAGTTCATTCATCTTCTTGCGTTCTTCTTCTGCCTGCTGCATGGAAATCTGTACCGTTGCATATATTTCTTTTGTTTTATTTGCACTATCTTCGGATGTTGAAGCTACCGTATCTATCGTAGAAGTCAGTTCCTCTACCGCCCCTGCCTGTTCCGTACTTCCATCCGCCAGTGCCTCTGCCGCTTTCTTAATCTCTTCGGCACTGACATCCACCTGATTGGATGCTGCTTTGATATCGGTCAGTGTACTGTTGAATTTCTTTAAAATGTATACAAAAGACTCCTTGATACTTGCAAAATCTCCGAGGAAATCCGTAATATTATCACTGTCTTTTGATAAATCACCTTTTGCAATTTCCCTTAATGTGTCTGAAATCTCAATAATATAATCCTGTAGATTCTTCATGGCACCCCTCAAAGAATCCGCAACGATGCCGATTTCATCATCCCCTTCATAGGAAATAGCTTCACCGGCTGACATATCACCCTGATACATTCTCTGGGCAGCCTCTGTAATCTCATGCAAAGGTCTCGTAATTTCATCCGTTACTTTCTGTGCAATCTTTAAACTGACAATAATACCTGCAATAAGAAGTATAACGGAAATCAGTATAATTACACCTCTTCCATTTCCATCTGATGCACTCAGCACAAACATGCCGCCAATAGATATTAAGACAATTACTGTTGCCAGTGCAATAATTAAACCATGCGAAAATAATAATCTGTTCCTTACAGATTTGCTGTTTTTCTTATCCATTTCACTCAAGTCCTTTCTGTAATACTATTTTATCGCGTGCCTTTTCAGTGCAAAAACAATTATATTTTATAATTTGCAGATATTTTTGTCAAGGTATTTTTGCTTTCTTCCGGATAAATACACAAAAATTCCATATTATTATTCTTGTTTCCATATCCATCTTATGATAAAATTAACAATCAAGATTATATGGAGGTATTTATGAAATTTTGTCCAATATGTAAAAAAGATTACAACGATGACGAGCCGCTCTGTCCTTCCTGCGGCGGAACTTTATTAAATGGCAGCTATTCGGATTCTGTTGTTCTGTTTGAGTCAGAACATGAAGAAATTATTTTGAAATTATTCAATTTTCTCAGAGAAAATAATTTTTCTTCCGCACAGTACTATTCCGACAGCACATCTGGTTCTTTTTATCTGACCTGCTCCGCTACCGAGGAAGAAGATTGTGCCCACGCGCTTTCCGACTTTGCCTCGGACAATCCGGGACATACCCTGTCGGATGCAGAACAAACACATTTAGAAGAATCCGTATCCTCTATGGTACAGGATTTTCTTCCGGATGATAATGCCTCGACATTTGTCCATGCAGCGGATAAATACAGTGATATGATGTCTTCCGCTTCCAGTCTTCTGATTGTCGGTATTCTTGGATTTGTATTTATTGTCCTGGTATATTTTAAAATCATTCCACTGGATATGAGTATTTTATTTTATATCTTCAGTTCCATTATGTTCGCTGCTTTTATCATTGCAGGCATTGTCTCTTTCTTCAAGGCTGGAAAAATCAAATCTACGATTTCTTCCGAAGATCAGCTTCTGACCCGGATCAAAGATTATCTTCAGAATGACTACCAGCCGGTTGTTATCGATTCTTCTGTTTCAGAAGAAGAAAGTTATTACATACGGACCGATGATATGAAAGCACGCATCGCTTCTGTTTTTCCAGAGGCTGATGCCCTTCTGACGGATTCTGTAATCGAAGAGGTCTATTCCGAGCTTTATCCTTCCGAAACAGAAGCTTAATGTCCGTTTTTCTGAGAAAGCATAAAGTTAAAATTCATACTTAAAAGGCACAAAAGACACGAATTTTTTCGTGTCTTTTGCTATAGGATTCGGTTTTCGGTTATTCAGTCTGATCTGCCGTTTCTGTTTCCCCTTCTGTCCGTTCTGTATCTTTCGGAATCACATACTGTCCGTTTTCATAAGTGGCATCTTTGATCACAGATCTTCCCTTATCGTAGCTGTCTACCAGATACATCGTTTTTGCAAGTTCTGTTCCGGCATCGTCTTTTTCAACCGCATATACCACATAATATTCTATATTATCAACGATCACGGTTTCATCCCATTCCGCCTTAACGATATGTCCGGCTTCATTCTTACCTTCTTCGTTAATAATATTTTCCGTATGCAACAGGGTATTGACCAGATTTTCCGCTTCATTCAGACTAATATTTCTCTTTACCTCAAGGTTATAGGAACGCACCGCAACTTCACTTGCAATACCATATTCATCAATCAGCACGAATTTCATAATATGTGTGCCTCTGAGCATTTCAAGCGGTTTAAATTCTTCTTTCGTTTCACCATATACTTCTTTATATTGTGTCTCATCTGCAATATATAAATTTGAAGAAGCATCCGGATCTGCCGGTTTTGCAGAGCCATCTGCGATGGTATAATAACATTTGCTTCCTTGCGGCACTTCGACTTTAATCTCTGTATAATCTGTATACACACCAGAATCCGGAGTAACCACCGGTTCTGCAGAAGATAATACTATTTCATAAGTAAATTCTTCTACTTTACTTTCCACTTTATCTGCATTGATGGTAATTGCTTTCAAAGTGGTCACACCACTTTCCGTATTGGTATTTTCCGGTGTACGGAATGCAGTAATCTTGATTGGTTCTGTATACTGTATACCATGTGTGGAAGGATCCTGCCCGTCTATGGTATACCAGATCGCTGAACCGCTGTCACAGGTAAGGGTAACCGCAAACTGCTGGGAATAACTTCCGGATGGCTTATCCGATGATGGCACCGGCACGATATAATTTTTGAGTGCCTTAATCACATCTTCGTTATCATCCGATATGGTTCTTAAGAAATCCGTCAGAACTTTCGGTGGTTTATTTTCACTGTAATATTTTGCAAGCTTCACAAAATAATCTGACAGGGAAGTATCAAGCTGTACCAGCTGAAGAATATTGTCCGCATAATCGTCATCTATTTTATCTGTCTGTTCATAAATATTACTGATTAATTTCCGGACTTTAACCAATTCTTCTTTTGCCTCTTCCTTTTTGCTGTCCTTTTCTGCTTTTTCGTATGCTTTCTGTGCCTTTTTCAATGCCGACTCTGCATCATTCAGTGCAGTTTTGTAATCTTTCCGTTTTACTTCTTTGGATGCAAGTCTGTAATAATCATCAAAAGAAGTCAGATTAAAATGTATATTGTCGAGGATATAATATCCTCCACCTACCGCTGCACCTAAAATGATAAGCACAACAATGCATGTAATCAGGATTTTTTTCTTTTTCTTCTTCTTTTTTGTCTTCTGTGAAGCCGGTTTCTGCTTTTTCTTTTCCTGTTTCTCTGACTTTCCCTGCGAATACAGTTCCTCTTCCCCACCAGGAACTCCTTCCATCATATCATCAAAATATTTATCCTCATCATATTCCCATTCAGACTCTTCCTCTGCCCGCTCCCTGGAATAGATATTTTCCACCTGCAATTCTTTCTGTACTTTCACTGCCTCATCTTCAAACATGGATTCATCCAGTTCTACCCTGAAATCATCTTCATCGTCGTCATCATCGTCATCGAATCCATCGAGTAATTCTCCGACACTGTTCGCAAGCTGCTCCTGTATATCTTCCGGTTCTTCCGGATGAAGCGGATTCCCGCAGTTCAGACAGAACTTCTGCGTATCCTTACATACCATGCCGCACTTCTCACATTTCATTTCGTATTCCTGCCTCCAAAATCTTCTATTTTATTTTATCTGCAATTTCACCTTTTTTCTTGTAAATGGATTCTGCCGGAACATATCCGCGAACCATGGAAAGCGGATAAATATTGCTGTGTTTTCCTACGATTGTTCCAGGATTTAATACACTGTTGCATCCTACTTCCACCTCATCTCCAAGAATTGCTCCCATCTTTTTGAGTCCGGTTTCCACTTTTCCGTCTTCTGTCGTTATGGTTACCAATGTCTTGTCTGATTTTACATTTGATGTAATCGAACCGGCTCCCATATGGGACTTAAATCCCAGAATGGAATCCCCGACATAATTATAATGCGGCACCTGGACTTTATTAAACAGGAGAACATTTTTCAGTTCCGTGGAATTTCCTACCACGGCATCTTCTCCTACAATCGCATTTCCCCGGATAAAAGCACAGTGTCTTACTTCGGCATTTTTTCCAATGATTGCCGGTCCATGGATATATGCTGTTGGAAATACCCTTGCACTTCTGGCAATCCAGACATCCTCTCCCTGTCTGTCATATTCATCCGCAGAAAGTGTTTTTCCAAGTTCTAAAATAAATGCACCGATGTCCGCAAGTACTTCCCACGGATATGTTTTTCCCTCAAAGATTCCTGCCGCAATCGTTTCATCCATATGGGAAAATAAAACTTCATTTTTTAAATTATCCAATGATTTCATATCAATACCTCTTATTCTACCGTAACGGATTTTGCAAGATTTCTCGGTTTATCAACATCGCAGCCCCTCAGCACCGAAGTATAATAAGCAATCAGCTGCAATGGAACAACCGTCACGAGCGGCATCAGGATATCGTCCGCCGCTGCCGGCACATGCACGATATAATCTGCCACATCACCGGTCATCTCGATTCCTTCTTTACATACCAGTGTTACTTTTGCCCCTCTTGCTTTTGCCTCTTTCACATTACTGATGGTTTTATCAAACAGATTATCCTGTGTGGCAACTGCAATGACATTCATCGCCTGTGTAATAAGAGAAATCGTTCCATGTTTTAATTCTCCTGCCGCATAGGATTCTGAATGAATGTAGGAGATTTCCTTTAATTTTAAAGAGCCTTCCATGCTGAGTGCATAGTCAAGTCCTCTTCCAATATAGAGCAGACTGTCCGCATTTACCAGTTTGGATGCGATATACTGGCATTCTGCCTGTGTACCCAGTGTTTTTTCCACCAGTTCCGGCATCACTTCGAGCAATTTCGTCAATTCCCGGCATCTCTCTTCTGTAATCTTTCCTTTTGCATATGCAAGCTGGAAGGCAAAGAGATACATGATGGACAACTGTACCATATATGCCTTTGTGGATGCAACCGAAATCTCGGGACCCGCATGTGTATACACTACAAAATCAGATTCCCTCGCAATCGAAGAACCTTTCACATTCACAATGGCAAGTGTTGTCGCATGATTTTCTTTTGCAAGCCGCAATACTGCTCTGGTATCCGCAGTTTCACCGGACTGGGAAATCAGGATGACAAGATCATCTTCTGACAGTACCGGGTCACAGTAACGGAACTCGGATGCAATATCAACCGTAACTTCCACTCTTGCAAGCTTCTCAATCACATATTTTCCAACCATGCCGGCATGCATTGCCGTACCGCATGCCACAATATAGATCTTATGGAAATGATTCAGCATCTCTGTTGTTATTCCACATTCCTCCAGAAATGGCATATGCTCCATGATACGAGGTGTAATGGTCGTCTTTAATGCCGTCGGCTGTTCATGGATTTCCTTCAGCATAAAATGCTCATATCCGCCCTTCTCGGCAGCTTCTTCATCCCAGGTTGCGTGCTGCAGTTCTTTCTCAATCCTGCATCCATGGATATCTGTAATTTCCACCTGAGCCGGTGAAATCGCCACGATCTCATCCTGCTCCAAAAGATAATAGTCCTTTGTATACTTTAATACCGCTGTAACGTCCGATGCAATAAAATTCTCACCCTGTCCGACACCGATAATGAGCGGACTATCCTTCCTTACAGCAAAAACTTTATCCTGGAAATCCGAAAATATAATACCAAGTGCGTAAGAGCCTTCGATCTCACTGATGACTCTTGCAATGGTTTCCACCGGATTTCCGTTATAATAATAATCCAGAAGTTTTGCCACAATCTCGGTATCCGTATCACTGATAAATTCATATCCCTTTTCCGTCAGGAATGCCTTCAGCTTAATATAATTCTCAATAATTCCATTATGCACGATGGAAACTCTCTTATTTCCATGCGGATGTGAATTAATATCGGACGGTTCCCCATGTGTCGCCCATCTGGTATGTCCAATACCACAATGTCCCACTGGGCGGTGTTCTCCCGCCATCTTGTCTTCCAGGTCTTTCAGTCTTCCCTTTGTTTTTTCCACTGCAATTTTTCCATTTTCAAACACTGCAATTCCTGCCGAGTCATAACCTCTGTATTCCAGTTTTGATAATGCACTGATTAATACATCCGTACAATCCCTCGGACCTGCATATCCTACAATGCCGCACATATTATACCTCCTAATGCCTGTGTTATTTCTTATAATTTTCTGATATCTGTTCAAAATATGTTCTTAAAACAGACTGGTTATTCAGACTCAGCACTGCATAAACACGCCTGCGTACAAAATCATCCAGTTTCTGCATATATTCTTCTCCGGTAATCGTTCCTTCTGCCACATAAGTCAGTCCTTTTTCCCAGCTTGCTGTCAGTTCCGGATTCAGCAGCGGGCGTATGGACAGTCCCACAACATCATGGATCATTTCTCCCAGCTGTGATGGCATGATTACCTGTGTTTTCCTGTTCAGACAGATGTACTGGTTATTGACCAGTTTCTTTAATATCTCTGCCCTCGTCGCACTGGTCCCGATTCCGCTTCCTTTTATCTGGGCGCGTAATTCTTCATCCTCGATCAGCTGTCCGGCATTTTCCATCGCCAGAATAAGGGAACCTGAATTGTATCTCTTCGGCGGAGTCGTTTCTCCCTCCTTTATGCTCCAGTCAGCCACGCATAGTTTATCATTCTTTTTCAATTTTTTCAATCTTTCTATGATATTTATGTCAACATTTATGTTTTCATCACTGTTTTCGGCTTCTTCTTTCTGCTTTTTATAAGACTGCGCCACTTTCAGATATCCCGGTTCCACAAGTACCTTAAATCCGGCATTAAAATTTTCCAGATATTTCTGTCCCTCTTTGTTTACACCAGTTGGAGTCTGTGCCGTAAGATTAATCTTCTGATAGACTGCTGCCGGATAAAAAATGCTTAAGAAACGTCTGACAATTACCTGATACACCTTTGCCGCCGTGGGATTCAGCGATTTTAAGGCTGAAAATCCCTGACCGGTCGGAATAATGGCATAGTGATCCGTAATCTGTTTATCATTGACATATCTGGTCTTTGCTATGTTTTTATAACTTTCCGACTGGAGAATCTCCTCTACAAATGGCTTAAATTCCGAAAGATTACGCAGCCCTCCGATATTCTTATGTATCTCTTTGGCAACCGCCGTGGATAAAACCCTCGCATCCGTTCTCGGATAAGTTACCAGCTTCTTTTCATATAATTCCTGTATGATTTTCAGAGTTTCATCCGGGCTGATCTTAAACATTTTGGAACACTCATTCTGGGCTTCTGCAAGGTTGTATAACAGCGGCGGATTTTTGGATTCTTTCTTTTTTTCAACCGCCGTTATGGTCATGACCATATCTTCACTTTCATGCTGCACTTCCTGTCTGAGATAGTGAATGAGCTCTTCCGCTGTCTCTTTCTTCTTAAATCCGTTTTCCTTGTACAAATCGGGGATTCCCTGATAGCGGGACTGCGGATTTACCTTCCATTCCGCATCGAAGGGAAAGCCATCCAGCCGGCATCCCGCAAGTACACGGTAAAACGGGGTTTTTACGAATGCCCGGATCTCCCGTTCCCTACGGACAATCATGCCAAGCACACAGGTCATGACACGCCCTACCGAAATGACCACCCGGTCTTTTTTCAGATATCCTGAAATATTCCGCCCATATTTCAGAGTCAGCAGTCTGGAGAAATTAATTCCCATAAGATAATCTTCTTTTGCACGCAGATAGGCGGCTTCTGACAGATGATCATATTCGGATAAGTCCTTTGCCTCCCTTACTCCCCTTAAAATCTCTTCTTCCGTCTGGGAATCGATCCAGACACGTTTTCTCTGTTTTCCATGCACACCTGCCATCTGTTCCACCAGCCGGTAGATATATTCTCCTTCCCGTCCGGAGTCCGTACAGACATAGATACAGTCGATATCTTCCCGGTTTAACAGCCCCTTTACGATTTCAAACTGTTTTTTTACGGACGGAATGACCTCGTAGAGAAACTGTTCGGGGATGAAGGGAAGGGTTTCCAGACTCCATCTTTTCAACCGTTCATCATAAACTTCCGGATAACTCATTGTTACAAGATGTCCCACGCACCAGGTTACGACCCCATTCTCCGACTCCACATAACCGTCCCGGCGCTTTCCATTCATTTTGAGAGCTTTTGCAAATTCCGCAGCCACACTCGGTTTTTCTGCAATGAACAATGGTTTTGCCATCTTTTTTCCTCTCTTTGCTTATATTTCTGTTATACAGCGAGAAGTGCCGCTTATAATACTACGGCACTTCTCTTATTCTTTATCACATTGTTTTCTTATTCATGCAGAACTTATTTTACGGAGAATTTATACTCTGTAACGGTATGATAGGTCTGTCCTGCCTTTGTTACCGGCTGTGCAAAGGAAGGTACATTGATTGCATTCGGGAAATACTGGGTTTCAAAACATAAACCGCTTCTCTTTCCATAAACCGCACCTTCTTTTCCGGTAAGGGAACCATCCAGGAAGTTTCCGGTATAGAACTGGATTCCCGGAAGATCGGTAAATACTTCCATATACCTTCCTGATTTCTCATCGTAGAGGGATGCAGCCAGTGATACCTGGCCTTCTTTTGTCTTTAATACCCAGTTATGGTCAAATCCGCCTGCCCAGTTTAACTGGTCGTAATCACTGTCGATATCCTGTCCGACCTTCTTCGGTGTTGTGAAATCCATCGGTGTACCGGCTGTCTTTCTGATCTCGCCGTTCGGAATAGATTCTTCATCCGCAAAGGTAAATTCATCCGCATCAATCCATGCAGTCTGATCCAGGATGCTTCCTGATTTCTGTCCTGCAAGATTAAAATAGCTGTGATTTGTAAGGTTGATTACGGTATCTTTATCCGGTACTGCGTTGTACTCAATGATAATGGAATTCTCATCGGTCAGGATATATTTTACGGAAATTTTAAGATTTCCCGGAAATCCCTGATCTCCATCCTTGCTCTCATAGGTAAATTCAATTACCTGGCCTTTTTCATTTTCGTAGGTATCTGCATTCCAGAGACGCTTGTGATAACCGTTGTATCCGCCGTGAAGATTATTATTGCCATCATTCTTATCCAGTTCATATCTTACATTGTTTAATGTAAATGCTGCGCCTCCGATCCGGTTCGCATGCCGTCCGATCGTAGAACCAAAGTTCGGTTCATTCACAAAATAATCTTCTAATTTATCAAAGCCAAGTACTACGTCGTCTGATTTTCCATCTTTGTCCGGAACATATAATGATACGAGAATTGCACCAAAATCTGTGTATTTTGCAACTACTCCGTTCTTATTTTCCACGGTATACAGACTTGCCTGTTTCCCGTCTTTTGTTGTTCCAAATACTTCTTTCTTAAAAGCCATCTTCCTGTCTCCTTTGCATTATTCTTTTCCCCTATCATACTATATTCCTAATTTCATGTCAAATCATTTTAAAAAGCCATGTTCGGATTCTCTTCTTTGATTCCAAGAACAATGTTTAAATTACCATTCCGGCATCTCAGGGAATCGATAAATAATTTTTCATTAATATCTTCTTTTAATTCCACGGAATAAGTTAATTCATATAACGTTCCCAGATTTGTGGTTTGTACTTTTTCCAATATGACACTCTTTGTATATTCTTCAAACAGATCATCAAATGCCCCCTGATAATTCAGATTTTCCGGAATGGCTATTTTTAACTGCTTTGGCTGTGTTTTCTGAAGTGCATATCCAAGACGGCTGAATGCGAAATAGATGATTCCGACACCGATACAGAATACGGATGCAAACAACACGCTCCCCATTCCACAGGCCAAACCTGTTGCCATGGCAAAAAATACATTTACGATATCTTTTGAATTGCCCGGTACACTTCTGAACCGTACCAGTGCAAATACACCTCCAAGTGAGATTGCCCTTGCAACGTCTGAACCGATTAACATAATTACGGCACATACGCATACCGGCAGGATAACCAGTGCAAATGCAAAATTGTATGAATATTTCTTTTTTGTATCTCCAAATACATATACCAGGCTTAAAAAGATACCCAGTATTACTGCAACTCCTAAGCTAATGAGTGCATCAGTGGTTGATATTGTACTTGTTGCTTCAAATATTGTCTTGAACATAATAACATCTCTCCTTCCAATTTATCATTCTGTATGTTCTGCAGTGTCCGCTTGTATTCCGTTCCATATTTAGAAAACGAAGTGGAAAATATTTCTTTTTCTGCCAGAAGTTCTGAAAACCATACCGGCACTGCTTCTGAGCTTTTCACTTCCATGAGCCAGAATGCATTTCCAATCAGAAGTTCTCCCTGATTACCCAGTTCTAATCCAACATTTTCCCTGCGGGTCTTTATGTTTGTGTCAAAAGTAACCCGGAAATCCCTGTCCGTTTTTGAAAAAAATGCCTGCCTGTCATAGGTGAGATATACCTTCGGTTTTAAATCATATACTTTCAGAAAATATTTGAGTTCCTCAAGAACCTGCCGGTTGATATAAGGCTGTTCTTCCGGTTCAATCCCATGATTTACAAGGTCATATGCTTCACAAAGCCGGAGTGTCGTTCTTCTCTTATTGACAAGTCCTTTGTATTTCTTCTTGATCTCAAGAAAGACCTTGTCATTCAGGGACGGCACACCATAGCTTCTGAGCCTGAGTTTCTCCTTGTATACAGGTTTTTCAATAGAGGCCCGGATTAATGCATCGTTCGGGGTGTCATAATAAATATTTGCAATATTATATAACTGTCCGTTTTTATTAAATTTGTCCGGCTCCATGTACGGTGTAATCTTATCCAGTAACCATAGATAAACATCTTCTGTTAATAAATATTTTTTTTCGTATCTGCTGAAAACCTCAATTGCCATATTCCCATCTCCTAGTCATTTTTTCTTTTTCTTTTGACTGTCTATATGATAAATTTCCAAAGTGACAAGTATGTGAAAAGAATGTGTCCGTCAACTGTAATTTATCTGTTTTCTTCGTTATGATGTATGGTTTTTAATTCAAACCAGAAGGTACTTCCCTGTCCCGGTTTTGATTTTACCCCATATCTGGCATCATGCTGCTTTAAAATGTTTTTAACAATGGACAGACCAAGTCCTGTTCCCATAACGGCACGTTTATGGTTTTTATCTATTTTATAATATCTGTCCCATACATTTTCCAGCTGTTCCTGTGCAATTCCTTCTCCTGTGTCTCTGACTTCTATTCTTACGATTCCACCGTTTACCACCTGGCTTACCGTGACCGTCTTATCCTCTCCGGTATAATTGACAGCATTATTGACCAGATTATATAATACCTGGTAGATTTTAAATTCATCCGCCTCCACCCATACTTCCTGGTCATAACAGAATATAATCTTATATCCCTGCTGTTCCACAAGCTTTGCATAGCGATCCATTACCGCCTTCACCCCGTTGGTCAGGTTGTATTCTGTCATCTTTATCTCACTGACTCCCGCCTGCAGTTTAGAGATATCCAGAAGGTCATTTACCAATCCGGTCAGCCGCTTTGCCTCATCAATAATGACCTGTACATTTTCCGGGGTGTTTTCTCCCGGCAGATCACGCATAACCTCCGCATATGCTGTAATCATGGTAAGAGGCGTCCGAAGATCATGTGACACGTTTGCAATTAATTCCCGCTGCAGACGTTCCGATTTGGTCAGTTCGTTTACCGTATAATTCAGGGTTGCAGACATTTCTGCAATTTCCCGGTAACCTTTTTCTGCAAATTCAATATTCAAATCCCCATTGGATATTTTTTTTGCAGTATTATTAATATGAATAATCGGTTTTGAAATATGGAAAGAAATCAGAATCGCCATAATCAGTGATAATACAATCATAATGACGGATATATACAGCAGCTGGATGCGGATGGCATGCACCGTTGCAGTAACCGGTGTAATCACGGAATCTGCGATAATTAAAAGCTCCTCATTTTCAGCATTGGTCATAATCTTTGCGACTATCATGGTTTCCATTCCAGAATTCTCCGGAATATCAAACATCTTTCCGAGATCTTCTTTGCCACCCTGCATTTCGCCATTTTTATCCGTTTCCGGCTGCATACTTGCCATCATTCTGCTTTCTGACTGCCCACTGTCCTCTTCCTGTACCGTTTCTCTCCTCTCCGGCCGGTCAAATCTGGGTGAAAGATCCATCAGCCCTTTTTTACTGGAAATATGTACTTCACCGCCATTGTCCTGTGCCATTTTATACAGTTTCTTTATCTGTTCACTATCCATACGGCTGATATTTTCTGTTGCAGCACTGCCTGTCGAATAAACCCTGTCACCATCACTGTTTCCCAGTATGACACGAATATCATTTTTCTTTGCCAGCACTTCTATCTCATCCTTGTACTGGCTGCCATTCATAACCTCAACCACCTGGGATACGGCGGATTTTAATTCCCGCTCCTTGATATTTTTATAAAAGCTCTCCAGATAAACGGTCTGCATAACCCAGAGAATCGCAAGCAGGATAAAAATAAAGATCAGAAGATATCCGAAAATACTCCATTTGATACTGATTTTTCTTCCGGTTTTCTTTTCAGCTTTCAAAACGATATCCCACTCCTCTTAATGTAACCAGGAATTTCCGGTATTCCCCAAGACTGCTCCTCAATAATTTGATATGTGTATCCAGAGTTCTGTCATCTCCATAATAATCATATCCCCACACTTCTGTAATCAGTTTTTCCCTGGTCAATGCAATTCCTTTATTCCGTATCAGATAGAACAGAAGTTCGTATTCCTTTGGTGTCATATCGACATTTTTACCATCCACACGAACAACCCTGCCGGTAAAATCAACAAACAGACCTTCTTTTTCAAAAATCTCGTGTCCGTCTCCTGCCGGTGACTCTTTCTTCTGATGACGCGAAATCACTACATTTACCCTCATCATCAGTTCCTTCGGGGAAAATGGCTTGACCACATAGTCATCAATTCCAAGCTCAAATCCGTGGATTTTATCATATTCTTCCCCTCTTGCCGAAAGCATGATGAGCGGAATGTCTTTCTCTTTTCGAATCTCCTTACACGTTGAAAATCCATCCAATTCTGGCATCATGATATCCAGAATAATCAGATCGAAATCCTTCTGGCGGCACATCTGGATTGCCTTCATGCCATTTTCTGCTTCTTCAATTTCATATCCCTCAAACTCTGCATACTTTCTTATTACTAACCTGATTTTTTCTTCATCATCAACAACTAATAATCGTTTCATAAACAACCTCTCATATAGTTTAATAATTATTTTACTTACATTTTGCAACGACAGGGTCAGGCTGTCAACCAGAAAAACAAAAAAACTTCTCCCGGATTTTTATTTCCGGAAGAAGTTCCTGTTTTCTCTTATTCTATTTTTCAAGTATCTTTTTTAAATCTTCTTCCGGTGTACCCGTCGGTGAAATCTGATAGTTTTCAACCAGATAGGACAGTACATTTGGTGATATAAATGCCGGAAGGGCAGGTCCGAGATAAATATTCTTGATTCCGAGGTACAACAGGGTTAGAAGAATACTTACCGCTTTCTGCTCATACCAGGACAATACCATGGATAACGGAAGTTCATTTACGGAACATTCAAATGCTTCTGCGAGAGCTACCGCTACTTTTATGGCACTGTACGCATCATTGCACTGTCCCATGTCCATGATACGCGGGAATCCCCCGATTTCGCCCAGATCCAAATCATTGAAGCGGTATTTACCGCAGGCAAGGGTCAGAATAATGGAATCTTCCGGTGTCTGACGTACAAACTCCGTATAATAACTTCTTCCGGTTCTTGCACCGTCACATCCCGCCACCAGGAAAAAATGGCTGATTGCACCTGCTTTTACCGCATCCACAATCTTATCTGCAGAAGCCAATACAGCAGAATGTGCAAATCCAGTCATAACCTCTGTTCCACCATTCATTCCGGTAAATTCCCGATCGTCCGGATAGCCTCCAAGTTCGAGTGCTTTCTCAATTACCGGAGTAAAATCCTTCTCTTCCCCGATATGCGTCATACCCGGATAGGATACAACCGCCGTAGTAAATACCCTGTCCTGATAACTCTGTTTTACAGGCATCAGACAGTTTGTTGTATACAATACCGGTGCCGGAAGATCCGCAAATTCTTTCTGCTGGTTCTGCCATGCCGTACCAAAGTTTCCTTTCAGGTGCGGATATCTGTTTAATAACGGATAGGCATGAGCCGGAAGCATTTCACCGTGGGTATAAATATTGATTCCTTTTCCTTCAGTCTGTTCCAGCAGTAATTTCAAATCATGCAGGTCATGGCCGGTAACAACAATGAACGGTCCTTTTTCGACTTTAAGGGAAACCTTCACCGGTGCCGGTGTACCATAGGTCTCCGTATTTGCCTTATCCAGAAGTTCCATACATTTTAAATTGATTTCTCCGGTCTCCAGAACAATTGGCAGCAGTTCTTCCATTCCAAAGTCATAACCAATCATAGCCAGTGCCTTATAGAAAAATTCTTCTACCTGTTCATCACGGTAACCAAGTACGAGGGCATGCCATGCATATGCCGCAACTCCTCTGATTCCGAATAAAACCAGTGATTTTAAGGAACGTATATCTTCCTGTGCATTCCAGATTTCATTCATATCATAATCATCCGTATTTCCACATTTCGACATACATGCCATGCAGCCCGGAACAATTTTGTCCTTTTCCTCATGCACACGTCCGATCATATCACGGATGGTATCATCGTAAAAGTTTACATTTGTAATAGTGGTAAATAATCCTTCCAGAATTAATTTTGTTGTATTCTCTGTCTTTACCCCGTTCTGACATGCCTTCGCCAGCCCGATTAACGCACCTGTCAGCTCATCCTGCAGTCTGGCAGTTTCGCTGCTCTTTCCGCATACACCTGCTGCCCCTGTACATCCGGTACAACCAGCTGTCTGCTCACACTGAAAACAAAACATTTTCTGATCCATCTGAATATCCTCCTGTATAACTGTTTCAATCTTTAAGTAACATGAGGTAAGTATACTCAGAAATTTCTGTTTTGTATGTTGGAATTACAACATTTTAATTATAATTGCTTACATTTGATTTATCGACCTTTTCAAATGGTACCCAAACGTATAATCCGTCCTTACTGACTCCGTCAACTTTCTGTGCCGACTGCCCGTTTACCAGCTTTGAGATAACCTCGATGGCTGCCTTTCCCTGACCGGTTGCGGACTGATATACGGTAAATGCCATCTCACCTGTTTTGATGGAGGCACAGCCATCGGTCGTTGCATCCACGCCCAGTACTGGAATCTCAGAAAGGTCATCTCCATGCTCTTTTAAAGCTTCGATTGCACCGAGTGCCATGAAATCATTGTTGCTGATTACACAATCATATGGCTGTCCCGTTTTAAAGAATACTTCCATCATTTCTTTTGTAAGGGAATCACTCCAGTCCGCATTATCCACAAATACATAATTAATCTTTTTGCCGCTGGCATTCAGTGCTTCCTTTACCGCTTTTGTTCTTCCAGCGGTTGCAGAATGGGTGCTTTCGCCCTTGATGATAATGACATTCAGCTCACTTTTATTCTTAAAAAAGTCGAGTACATAATCTGCCTGGAAAGTACCTGCCACGGCTTCATCCGAACCAACAAACATATATTTATCTTTTTCCAGATTCTGTTCATCCGGACAGCTGTTGCAGAATACGATCGGCAAATCACCGGCAGAAGCCTGAAGCTGCTGTGCGGTATCCGCATTTACCGGAAGACATATAATGCCATCATATCCTTCTTCTTTTGCCTGTTTCATCTGGGCAACCTGGGTATCCACCGAGCTCTTTGCGTCCATGACTTCGAGGGTAATCCCCTTTTCATCTGCAGCCTCTTTTGCTGCTTTTGCAAGAGAAGCACGGAAGGTATCACTTGCATCCGATACACTCATTAAGATTTTTGCCTTTCCCTGGGAATCGCTGCTGCTACTGCTGCATCCCGTCAGTACAAATAACAGCACTATCATTAAGAAGAAAAGACCTGTTCTAATTCTTCTTTTCTGCATACGGATCCTCTCCCTTCTTTTCTACTTTAAACCTGCCAATCTGTGCTGACAGAGTATCCGAAGTTTCTGCCAGTTTTTCTGCATCTTCTGCAATTTCCTGACTGCAGTTTGACAATTGTCTTGCCTGTTCCACCATAGCTTCGGAGGATGCCATGATTTCCATGGAGCTTGCCGCCTGTTCTTCAGAAATGGCTGCAACATTAGTTGCTACCTCATCCACTTCACCGATTTTTGCCGTCATCTGCTGAATCAGATCATCGGTCTGTTTTACATTATCATAAATCTTATCAAACATTTCTGTCACACTGCTTACATATTCGGCACTCTCATTAATACTGTCCACACTGGTTTTTGCCTTTGTAACAGCATCTCCCACCAGTGACTGTACCTCACTGACCAATGCCACAATATCATTGACCGCATCTGCACTGGTCTGCGCCAGTTTTCCGATTTCAGAAGCAACTACACTGAAGCCTTTGCCTGCTTCACCTGCTCTTGCCGCCTCAATGGATGCATTTAATGACAGAAGATTTGTTTCGTCCGAAATTTCTCCAATCAGATGTACAATATTTGTAATTTCCATTGCAGAATTCCCAACCTTATCTACTGCTTCACCCAGTTCATTTACGGAATCTCTGATTTCTTCGATTACTGTTCCTACATTATTGGCTTTTTCCCTTCCTTCTTCTGAAATGGAAACGGTCTTATTCATGGTTTCCGATACCGAGTCACTGTATTCCTTCGCTTCCGATGCCACACCGGCCAGTGTCGTTGCACTCTGTGAAATCTCATTGACAGACTCACTCAGCTGATCCACAGTCAGATTCATATCAGTCATAGACTGTAACTGTGTTTCTGAAAATCCTGACATATCAGCAGAAATACTGGTACTTGCATCCGCCTGTCCCTTTAACTTTCTCGCAACCGCATCCAGATTCAGAATCATTTCCCGCATATTCTGTACAAACTGACTGAGCCGCTGACTCATAATGCCGATCTCGCCATGGGCATTTGCTTTGACTTCAATCGTAAAATCTCCGTCCGACATTGCTACAATATTCTTTGTCATATTCTTGACCGGATTAATCATTAATGATACCACTGCAAATATGACAACCATCATAATCAGGACAAAGAAGATTCCTAAAAAGAACATCTGTATACGGATTCCATTGATATTTTTCATGATGACAGATTCCGGAACATAGGAAACTAATAACCAGTTCGTACCATTGACTTCCTGGAAGCTTGTCATTTTACCTTCTATCATGGAAGTTTCATAATCTCCACTGCTTACCTTTTCTGCAACTGCCTTCAAAAAGGCATCCGACTGTCCGGATAAGGAAGTGGATACAATTTTACTGTCCCTGTGTGCCAATATGGTATTATCCGTCAAATCCACAAGGAATGATACCGCCCCACTCATATCAACATTGGAATTCACGATAATACTTACCCTGTCTAAGGACACATCTGCCGACAGAACCCTGATATTATCGCTTCCATCGTTTAGAATACCGGAAGCACTGATTACATTTGTTCCATCCGAATTTTCATAGCATGAACCAAATGCCATATTGATTCTGGTCAGTCCCTGCTTATACCACACGGACTCTAACGGATTCTTATCCGTTTTTCCAGAGTCTTCCCCGGTCATCAGATTTCCCTTGCTGTCCGCAAGATAAATGCCATCCGGATAATCCGATTCGTATCCCACATACAAATCCAGTAACTTTTGCAGTTCTTCATCTGTTCGCGGTTCTTTCTCAATATCCGTCTTAATCATCTGGAATGCTGCCAGTTTTTCGTTCATCCATGATTCGATCTGGTTCTCCTGTGATCTTACCGACGATTCAAGCATATCTTCTGAAGTACGTTTCATCTGTTTTGCTACCAGCATATAAAACACCAGGATCAGCAGTGCCATCGCAAGTGCTATACAGGGAATCAATATCATCAGCAGCTTTGCCTTGACCGACATTACTTTTTTGCCGGTCTCTTTTTTTCCTTTCTTTTCCTCATTTTTTTTCATCATAATATCATATCCCTCCTTCATCATTGTGTATATGACAAAAAAAGCTTTATGACTTACACCACAAAGCTCTCCTTGCAATTAATTTCTATATTCCGAGAAATATTCTTACAGTATCTTTCATCTTACCAACTTCACATACTGTATTATGGCGAGTTTCAGCATTTCTTATTTCTTCAATGGCAGCCGGGACTTTGACCTTTCCTATCTTACTCAATTCATCTACTAATTCAAAATCACCCATGCTGTCATACTTTTCATCGATTGCATTCATTACACTTCTTGTAAACTTAAATGGGCTCGCCGTGGAAGCAATAACAGACGGAGTATTATCTGCTGTCTCTTCACGGTATTTTTTATAAACATCTGCTGCAACTGCTGTATGTGTATCAATGATATAACCTGTTTTTTCATAAAGTTCTTTAATAAATGCAGCTGTTTCTTTCTCTGTTGCGTAATTTCCGTAAAAATCTTTTAAATTCTCTTTCATTTCATCCGTGATGGTGTACTTTCCATCTTCGGTCAGCTCCCGCATAAGCTCGCTGTTCTTTTCCTCGTCATTGCCTGCGGTTCTGTAAATAAGTCTTTCCAGATTACTTGAAATCAGAATATCCATGGATGGGGAATTTGTAAGAATAAATTCCCTGTTCTTATCATAAGTACCGGTACGGAAGAAATCAAATAATACTTTATTATCATTGGACGCACAAATCAGTTTTGCAATCGGCAGTCCCATATTCTTCGCATAAAATGCTGCCAGAATATTTCCAAAGTTTCCGGTCGGTACGACTACATTAATCTTATCACCGTTTTTAATCTCATTCTTTGCAACAAGCTGTGCATATGCATATACATAATATACAACCTGTGGAATCAGGCGGCCGATATTAATGGAGTTTGCAGAAGAGAACTGGAATCCTTTTTCATCCATTTCCTTTGCCAGTTCCTTATCTCCAAAGATTGCTTTGACACCGCTCTGTGCCTGGTCAAAGTTTCCTTTGATTCCTACTACAAATGTATTGTCACCTTTCTGGGTTACCATCTGCTTCTCCTGAATCGGGCTTACACCGCCCTTCGGATAAAATACAACAATACGGGTATTTTCAACATCTGCAAATCCTGCAAGTGCAGCTTTTCCTGTATCACCGGATGTCGCTGTCAGAATAACGATCTCATTCTTTACATGATTTTTCTTTGCAGAAGTAGTTAAAAGATGTGGCAGAATGGATAATGCCATATCCTTGAATGCAATCGTTGCTCCGTGGAACAATTCCAGATAGTATGCATTATCTTTCTTTACAATCGGTGCGATTTCTTTCGTGTCAAATTTGGAATCGTATGCTTTCGCAATACAGTTCTTCAATTCTTCTTCCGTAAAGTCCGTAAAGAACTTACTCATGACTTCATAAGCAACCTCCTGATATGTCATCTTTGATAACTCTTCCACAGACTTATCCAGTGCCGGAATGGTCATCGGAACAAATAATCCGCCATCATCCGCTAATCCTTTTAATATTGCCTGTGAGGCGGTCGCTGTCTGGCTGCTTCTGGTACTTTTATACGTTACTTCCATGGTTGTCCCTCTTTCTTGATTTATTTGTAACTTTAATGAATTACTTTCTTCTTTCTGTTTGATTCAGGCATACAGTTGTATTTCCTGTATACACAGTTATCATAGCATAATTTTTCAGATATTACAAGTAAGAATATTTACAAAAAAACACATTTCATGTATCATGTAAGATAACAGGATTTTTCTGTATCCAAAAAAGAATCCCAGGAAAGGAACCAACATGAAAAAAGGAGTATTTATCACATACAAAAAGGACGGAACGCCGTATTACCGCTCTTCTTTTACATTTCAGAATAAACATATCAGCCTTGGCAGTTTCTCTTCGGAAGAACAGGCGGGACTTGCCTACGAGGAGGCGCTTCTTCTGTGTACGGACGAAAGCCTTACCCTTACTTCCTACCAGGAAAAAGCTCCCGTCCTCTCCTTTGCAAAATGGGTAAGTATTCTGAATTTCCGGGATAACCACCTGTATTTTAAAACACCGATTTATCTGAAACCGCATTATTTTGAATACTATCTTTCGGAAGAAATGATTTTAAAATTCGATGTAGATGATTTGTTTTTCTATTCCACACACACCATTATGAAGCGGGGCGGCCATCTTTTTGTCGCTGATTACGGTATGCAGCTGAATATTTTAAACCGGTACGGCATCAAGAATTTTGCGGTTGCCGGCAAGGACTACCGTTTTGTAAACGGGGATAATACCGATTTCCGCTATAAGAATATCCACATTATTAACCGCTATTATGGTGTTTCCAGAGAGGATAACCAGGGACGTATCTTATATACCGCCAAAATCCATATCAACGGGGATTACTTAATCGGCAGGTTCCGTGACGAGAAAGAAGCCGCCATCGCATATAATAAAGCGGTGGATCTTCTCAGTGAAAAAGGACTTTCGATCCAGTATACCAAAAATTATATTGACGGCATGGATTCGGAAGCCTACCATGCCTGTTACAATTCCGTTCATCTGTCAAAAAAACTCAGGGCTTATAAGCCCTGAGCATCCATCCACGCTACAATCGCATCTGCAACTGCCTTTGCATATTCTTCTTTATTTTCTTCGTAATCCGTAATATCTGATTCATTCAGAACCGATCCCATACCAAGTACAAGACTTGGTCCGATACACTTCTTATTTATGGAATAATCTTCGGACGTGGATTTATTCGTTCCGGCATCTACCGCATTTACAGTTGCACCAGCTTTTTTTAGTGCAGAAAGAATTCTCTCCGCCGCATTCTTTGACAAATCCGGACTGTCATGCTGAATCCATGCCGTCACTCCGCTCTTTTTACTGCTTCCGTCATAACTTTCCCGGTTCAGCGATACCAGCAAATCCGCATAGGCATTATTCGCCAGATCGGTACGATCAGAATCGTCCACAGATTTGTTGTCTTCTCTTGTCATATAAACAACCACACCCTGATTGTTTAATTCTGACTTAATTAGCTGTGCAAACTCCAGATTATACTGGCTCTCCGTTTTCGAATCTTCCATCTCGGATTCATTTCCTTTTGCATAACCGCCCAATGCCGGATCCAGGCAGACGATTCTGATGCCATCTTTCTTATAGGCATCTTTCGCCGCATTCTTATCACGGACCGGATTTTCCAGTGTGGTTATTTCCTCCGGTGCATCTTCCTGTGCCTGCTGTGTGGTCTCTACTGTCGTGGTTATTGCAGCCAGTGATTCATCCTCTGCCTGTTTTTTCTGTATATAGTTTCTGTACTGTACAAGTCCGGTAAATATTCCTGTCTCAATTACAATAATCAGGAACAATATCATCTGCGGCCTGTATTTTCTCATCAAACTATTCTTCATTTATAAACTCCCATTATTACTTATTATTAATATAATTAATCAATCCCTCTGCCTGAATAATCTTCTGCATAAACTCAGGGAATGCCTGTCCCTTATACTCTGTTCCCTTTGTTCTGTCATAAATCATGCCGTTGTCGAAATCAACTTCTACCACATCTCCTGCTTCAATATTCTGTGCAGCTTCTGCTGATTCGATAATCGGAAGTCCGATATTAATTGCATTACGGTAAAAAATTCTTGCAAATGTTTCGGCAATGACACAGCTTACACCTGCTGCCTTAATGGAAATCGGTGCGTGTTCCCTGGAAGATCCGCATCCGAAATTCTTATTTGCAACAATTATATCCCCTTTCTGTACTTTCTTTACAAAATCAACATCGATATCTTCCATGCAGTGTTTTGCAAGCTCCGAAGGATCCGGAGCATTTAAATATCTGGCTGGAATAATTACGTCTGTATCTACATTATCTCCAAATTTAAAAACATTTCCTTTAGCTTTCATTGTATTTCCTTTCTATCGTGACATACCTTTATAAACCTAATTCACATGGACATGAAATCTTTCCTGTAATTGCAGATGCTGCTGCTACTGCAGGGCTTGCAAGATAAACTTCAGATTCCGGATCTCCCATACGCCCTACAAAGTTTCTGTTTGTGGTTGCAACGGCTCTCTCGCCTTTTGCAAGGATTCCCATATGTCCACCGAGGCAAGGTCCGCAGGTTGGTGTGCTGACTGCAGCACCTGCTTTAATAAAGGTGGAGATCAGTCCTTCTTCGATGGCCTGAAGATAAATCTTCTGTGTAGCAGGAATTACAATCGTTCTTACATGCTCTGCCACATGTCTGCCTTCCATAATCTTCGCTGCAATTCTTAAATCCTCCATTCTTCCGTTTGTACAGGAACCGATTACAACCTGGTCAATCTTTACTTCTCCGACTTCATCGATGGTTCTTGTATTTTCCGGAAGATGCGGGAATGCTACGGTAGGCTTTAATTCATCCAGATGAATGACATAGGTTTCATCATACTGTGCATCTGCATCTGCATTGTATACTTTATATTCCTTTGTGGAATGTTCTTTCATATATTCAATCGCCAGTTCATCTACCGGGAAGATGCCGTTCTTCGCACCGGCTTCAATCGCCATATTTGTCATGGCAAAACGATCGTCCATGGTCAGATAGGAAATACCATCCCCATAGAATTCCATGGATTTGTATAATGCTCCATCCACTCCGATTAATCCGATAATGTGAAGGATAATATCTTTCCCGCTGATCCATTTTGCAGGCTTTCCGGTAAGTTCAAATCTTAATGCGGACGGCACTTTAAACCATGCCTTTCCGGTTGCCATACCTGCAGCCATATCGGTAGAACCGACTCCTGTTGAAAATGCACCTAACGCACCGTATGTACAGGTATGGGAATCCGCACCGATTACCACATCTCCTGCTACCACAAGTCCTTTTTCCGGAAGAAGTGCATGTTCAATACCTACTTCTCCTGTTTCAAAAAAGTTTGTAATATCATTTTTAATGGAAAATTCCTTTGCACATTTACATAATTCTGCAGATTTTATATCTTTATTTGGTGTAAAATGATCAAGAACAATCGCAATCTTATCTTTATCAAATACACCATCTACATTCATCTTCTTCATTTCTCCAATCGCAACCGGAGAAGTAACGTCATTTCCTAATACTAAATCTAAATCAGCCTCTATTAACTGTCCTGCTTCTACTTTGTCCAGTCCACAGTGTGCGGCCAGAATTTTCTGGGTCATTGTCATTCCCATGGATGAATTCCTCCTTTTTTCTTGTAAATTAATTGACCTTGATTTTATCACACTTAAATTGTAATGTAAAGAAAAATTTCTTACAGGGAATTTTCCCGTTCCTCTACGATTTTAAGTATTTCTTCTGCCAGATCCGGTTCCTTTCTTGTCAGATCTTTTACTTTTTCTTTATATTTTTCAATCTGTTTTTTATTAAAATCCATAGTTTTACGCAGACCTTTCTTTCTGCGGTTTAAACTATCTTCCATCTCTTTCATGACAGACGCATCCGTTACTGCCTCCATCTGCATTTTCCACACGGATGAATCGGATAATCCCATACTGTCAATCAGAAGATCATACTGTTCCTGTGCCTCATCAAGCTCCCGCGACATTCCATGATAGGCCTGCCGTTCTTTTTTCGCCGTAAGATAGAGTCTCCAGTAATTATTCAGTTCATAGGAATTGCGGACTCCCAGTTTTTTATAGGTATAATCCACCCTGCTTTTTACATTTGCATACAAAAGCCGGTATTTATTTAACAAACCGACCGCTTTTTTCATCTTCTTTTCATTCAGACGTATCTCACGGACATTTTTCTGGTAATATACCATGATCAATGCGACTGCAAGTGCCGTTCCCAATATGGACAGCAGGATTCCAATGGTAAAATCATAATCCGTATTCAGATGAAAATAAAACATTCCGCCCAGCACTACCGCCATTGCTCCCATAATCACATAGGCAATCGTCCTCATTCCTGCTATTTTCTTCTGGCAGTCCTTCTGCTCATAAATAAGTGCCGATTTTTCTCCCTCAATATTGTGCAGATCTGTTTTCAATGCCTGCATATAATTCTCATCATCATGAAGTTCTTTCAGAATCACAGACATATCTTTCTCATTCGCAGAAATATACTGATACATATTTTCCGGAATTTTTGTTCCGTAATTACGGTAACTTTCCTGATCCTTCCTGAGATTCTGTATTCTTCTGGAATAATATGCCAGCTGTCCGCCGTCTTCCTCTTCGGACAGTTTTACTCTCCGGACATCTTCCATATAGGCATTTACCGCCTTATATTCTTTCTTTGCCTCGGTCAGCCGTGCAGAACTTTCCAGGATTTCATCACAGCAGTCCCTGACATATTGCATTTTTTCCTGTCTGCTATGCGGAATTTCTTCTCTTCTGTCATGGGGCATAACAGGCTCTTCCCTTTCTGTTTCCATGGTTTTTGGTTCTTCCGGCTTCTGAAGCAGTTCCGGCTGTTTATTTAATTGCTCATATCTTTTATAATTACTGCTGTCACTCCATTGCCATTCTTCTTTTTTCTTCTTTCTGGAAAATACTTTCATGTTTTACTCTGACTGCCTTTCTGTTTCCTGTTCCCTGTATTCTTCTTTCCACCCGTCGATTACCTTTCCCGTATTTCTGTAATACTCCGTCAGATCCGTTTGTCCCTCTGCCGATACCATCTGCCGGAATATCTTTGTTTCTTCTTCCATTTCGATTCTCTGTGTTTCCTGCGTAATCACGGCAGCATAACGCTCCATGACTTCCTGTGTAATCTGATATTTCTGCATATACTCTCTTTTTATGCGTTCTGCCTCTCCGGCTTCCGTTTCATTCTCATTTTCCTTCAACAGAAGCAGTGTACAGATCAGATTATCCAGATATTCTTCTTTTGCAGCCGTATCAGCCGCTTTTTCAAAACATAACAGTGCTTTTTTATAGTGAAATGCCTTCACTTTTATCACTCCGATATTATTCCAGGTATCCGCAGTGATTTCATCTTCTGTTTTCTCCGGAGGCAGCTGTAAAAGCAGTTGATATTCCCGGAGGGCTTCTCCTGTCCTGCCCTGATGGTATAACAAATCCGCCCTTGCCTTTTCATTTTCCGCAGGTGTGCGGTTTTTTATCTTCTGAAACTCCCGGCTGATTCTTTTTTTTTCTTCTGCGGAATAATAATCTGTATACAAAATCACATCCTCTGCCAAAACCGTGTAATGCCTGCCTGATAAAATGTCAATATTCAATTTCTGTATCAGTACATCCTGTTCCATCGCTTTCAGAAAATCAAAAAAATCTTCGTCAAAAAATCCGGCATCCAACGCATAGATATTATGATAAATATAATAACAAAGTTCTGCCATGGATGTAAGAACCATATCTGAATTTTTCACACAAAACCCTGCACCTTGTTTTCTTTCCGTCAAAATTAATCCGCTCATTTTTCTCCTCCTGTCTTTACAGAGAAATTCTCTTTCTTATTTTCTTTCCGGATGATGCAAAAAACGGACCAAATCCTTTATCCGATATTGTAATCTCAAAACTCTTCTCATTGACATATCCCAGTTCAACCTCTATGCACATGGTTTTGTCCCGTCTCTGTGGAAACTCATCAAAATCCACCTCAATCAGCTGTCTTTCCTCCTGAAACGGTGAACTGATTACCAGACTGACATGACTAATATCATCCACAATCAGTTCCTGGCTGTTATGTGATTCTGTCCAGCTCTGTCCGGCACGCAGCATGGAAAATTCTTCTTCGTTTCCTTCTTTTTCAATCAGGATTCCGATATTTAACAGTGTTTTTCCTTCACACAGAATCAGAATATCCTTATATTCTTCATCCTGTATGGACACTGCCGCACCATCTGCAAAGAGATTCATTCCCTTAAATGCCTTTCTTCTGCGGCATATTTCGGCAGCCGATTTGCGGTACCAGTTATCGTAAAATCCGATTCCTGTAAAAAATACACAGCTTACAATATGTGTCTTATAATCTTCCTGCAGATATGAAAGCAGAATATCATCTGCCTGTTCTCTGCCGCTTTTTGTCTTTAACATATTATAGCTTATCCGTCCGGTAAGATTCTCTTCTTCCACAAATATTACCAGTCCGTTTTTTACTCTCCGCTTTGTAATATTCTGACAGATAAATTCATTCTCATCCATTCGGAAGAGTGTTACGTCATTTGCCCAGATTTCTCTCTTATTGCATAACACATAAGAAACATAAGTTTCCGTATGTGTCTTTACATGAATCTTTTCTTTTGCAAATCCAAGTGTCTGAAACAACCCACTGACCAGATGTTTTAATCGGATATCGGGAGAATCCGAAGTAACTATAATATGATTCACCGTGGTAAATCCGATTCTTTCCCGGGCTTTCCGGAACAGGATACGAATATATTCCTGCAGCAGGGTTTCTCCGGAATATTCTTTTCCCTCGATATATTTTACTTCCTGCTGCTGAAACAAAAGATCAATCCGGTCTGCCAGATTTTCCGGTCTGCCATTTTCAGCAGCGAAACCTGCCTCATCGCCGGCAAGCCATTCCCCGGTATTCTCTTTTTTATATAATAGCATCGGTATCATATATTTTTCATCATCCACACAGATACTCATAGAAACCGGAACACTTCCTTTTTCTTCCATGTAGGATATACTGGCAAATCCGGGTGACAGATCAATACCAAGTGACCGTATTATTTTCTCTTCCATTTATTTCTCCTTCCAGGTGATCATAAAAATACTTTCATTCCTTTTCTTTTTTACATAATAATCCGTCATAAGATCGCCCAGGGTATTTTCTTCTCGCATTTCCCGGCACAGAATCATGTTATTGAGCAGACCATACGGGGTATTTCTTCCGATCGTATCCTGTTCTGCCCGCAATTCCATGCTCTGTGGAATGCTTTCACTCTCTCCGTCATCTTCGGTAAGATAATACTTTATGGTTTCACCATGGAACAGAACAAATTCCTTCGTGTAAATTCCATAGCAGGAATTTCTCATTTCTTCCGTATGATATTCTTCTTCTGCCATTTCATTTCTGTAATGAAGCAGAATCTTCCGATCCGGCATGCTGCGATATTCCAGAATGGTCTTATTCTCAAGTTCCTCGGGTATCGGAAAATATTTTGCATACTTTTTGAAAAAATTGTATTTTTTATTTCTTTCGCACATTTCATACAATATTTTTCTACTTAACTGAATCTGCCTCTCCTCCGGTTCTTCCCTGTCGGACTGATACCGCAGCCATGCCAGTTCACATAGATAATGTACATCCTCTTTGTTCAGCAGTTCCCGTTCAATATGTCGGAATACTTTTTCGTCAATCACGGTTTCCCGTACAAAATAATCATAGGACTTGCGGAACAGATATGCCCGTTTTACCTTTGCCGCAGCTCCGTTTTCGATGTATGATTCAAATACACTTCCGATATGGTTGCTGTATTCCCCGGTAAATAACATCTGGACAATGATTCTCTCTTCCAGCTCCCGGCTTTCACACTGAAACCGTTTTACTGCATTCCAGATCTGGTACATTTCCCTGGTAGAACCAAAATAATATCTGCTGATATAATTCAGTGTATTTTCATTGTATTTTCCATGCCTGAATGCGGTCACTGCTATTTCCATCAGATTTTCATCCGCCGTCGTTCCCGGTTGTATGATTTTATCCGCACAGCGGAACAGTAATTTGGCATCCATATAGGTACAGCCATATTTTATAATCAGCTGAAATGCCCTTTCGTACAGGCCGCGTTTTAAACACTGCCGGATAATTTCCAGTCTTGCCTGCGAATCCAGTCCCTCCGGATCCACAGTATTCAGATATGCCCGGAATTGTACATCCGTACTGTTCGATGCATAGTATTCAATCACCTTCTGCTGCAGAAACTGCTTATATCCCTTTACGATATCTGCCGTCCGGATCAGTTTCTCCATAATCTCCACTGCACGCGGAACATATTTCTGATAACAGAGGTATTTATCACAGAAATAAATCAGTAACCCCAGATGATCCTTGTGTGCCTCATAACAGAGTTCCAGCAGTTTTTCTTTTGATAACAGCTTCTGTATATGATAGCTGACGGTTTTCATATATCGGTTCCCATGCACATCCACAAATGCCAGTGCCGCATCCTCGGAAAAAATTCTTAGATAAGCCTTCTGTCCCGTCAGAAATACTCTCTGTTCTTTTGACATTTCTTTATGTATAACAATAACCTCCCGGATCGCCGGATCGTCACAGGTTATCATACAGGTATTTAAAATATCTGCCAGCTTTTCCAGATATTCGGCTGCCGGAACTGCATCTTTTAACAAATCCTTATATACCACCGCCAGTTTATCATTCATTCTGCCCTTAAGAATACTTTCCTGCACATAATTTTCCATAATCCGGTAATACATCCGATAGATCTGTCCGGCTTCCTCTTTATATTCCACTACTTTCTTATAGAGAAAATCCAGCTTTTCCCCTTTCAGGGTAAGATTGTATACAAAATACAATAATACAACATCCGGGATTCTTCCCTCGTATTCAAAACTGATGGACTGCATATAATATTCATACAGGCCGGTTAATTTCAGATTCTTCTGCACCGCCAGATCGTACCATTCAAAGTATCTGTTCTCTGTTTTTGCACCTTTTATGAGCATACCAGTAATCTCTCCCAGCAGCTTGTCACTCCCATACTGTCTGTACAGACCGGTCAGTATCCGGAAGGTATCTTCTTCAAATACGCGTTCCATACTGCAGATATCCCGAATCCGTCCCGCAAGTTTTTCAGAAACCATACCTGTCTTTATGCCAAAACGGATCACAGATTTTTCAAATGCATCCAGGATTCTTAACAGTGACGGTGTTTCATTTAATACCATCAGGACTTCATAATACATCAGAGGGCTTCTCATGCCACGATCGTACAGTTCTTTGGTCCGTATCATCTTAAGACTTTCATTTCTGTCGTAACTGCTGTCGAGATAGAATAAGAACCACAGAAGCTGCCAGCGGTCATTACCCTGCTCATATAACTTCCGAATCCGGTTCTTCATTTCTTCAGTCACACTTTCATCGCGCTCTTTTAATGCCCGGATATAATATGCAAAACATTTCAGTTCCGCCGGCGAATCTTCCTGCAGCTGTTTTTCTGCTTCTTCCAGCTTAATCTTCGCCTCCACTTCCTTGCCCTGTGTCATCATGAGCTGGGCATAGACAAGTTTTGTAAATACATCGTCTTTTCCCAGTCTGCGCATCTGCGTAATAGTTTTTAAAGAACTTTCCGTCCAGCCAGCGAAGGATATTTTTTTCATGCGGAAGGACAGATAAATCTGATACAGATGTATCATTTCTTTCTTTGCCAGAAGATAATTGCTGTCCTTTACCAGCTCCCCGTTTCTGTGGTTCTTATAGACGCACACGGGAATTCGGATAATATTATGCACGGAGGTTATAGTAATCACTGCATAATTATTACCGGCACGCAGCTTTTTAGCACAGATGACATACGGTATTTCACAGGTATTTCCATCAAAATCCTCCTGTGTTACCATTGTTCTGGTAAATTCCAGAAAATCAGAATCTACGGTAATATCTGCTTTCAAATATCCCCAGTGTTCTTTCTGCAGAACCAGTGTGTCCCTGTCATCGAGTCCAAAATTGCGATAATATTTTTTGTCGGATTTTGTGCAGAGCAAAACTGCCTTTTTCTTATTTGCGGCAATCAAAAATTCATCCATGGCAATATTTTTATCCGCCCCCTGCAGAAGTACCTGGTACTTTGCCCGCAGGATATAGTCATTTTTTAAAAATATTTCTTCAAAGGAAGAAGATACAAACAGGCGTAATGCCTCTTCATAATTCTTCTGCACCAGATCGGCAAACTGAAAGATATTATTGATCTTTCCAAGTGAAGTCATGGCATATTGCTCAGAAACCTGCAGCTTTACCGGCAGATAAATTTCTCCGCCGTTTGAAACAATGGAAATCGTGACTTCCAGTGTTTCCCCCGGTTTTAAATCACCGGCATCCACCCGGTAGACAATCCTTGTGCGATCGCCGGAAAACATATTCGTCTTTATTTTCAAATGCCGGGAAGAAGAATACAAAACCCCTTTTAATCTTCCCTGCCCCTGGTTGATCACGCAGAAGGAACTTTCCTGCAATTCCCCCGGCATCAGCACAGCTTCAATTTCTTCCTGATCTACAGACACTTTAGGATTCTCATAATCGATAATCCCCAGGGAAAGTTTATCTATCAGCTCTTTCATACTTACCTCCCGTCTCCTTTTATCATTTCCATATGTTCTCTGATTTTCTCTTCGTATCCCATACTGGTTGGCTCATAAAAATGTTCATTTATAAGGGCATCCGGAAGATACTGCTGACGGACATAATGATTCGGATAGTCATGTGCATATAAATAACCGGCTCCATGTCCAAGCTTTGCAGCCCCTTTATAATGTGCATCCTTTAAATGCACTGGCACTTCCATGTTTTCTCCGGATGATGCCGCATTCTTTACAACTTCCAAAGCTTTGTCAACCGCTCCGTAGGCAGCATTGCTCTTTGGTGCGGTTGCCACATAGATGGCAGCCTGGGATAATACAATTCTTGCTTCCGGCATCCCAAGCTGATGTACCGCATTTGCTGCTGCCACGGCTACAACCAGGGCATTCGGATCTGCATTTCCCACATCTTCCGAGGCACAGATCATGATACGTCTTGCAATAAAAGTAACACTTTCTCCTGCATAGAGCATTTTGGCAAGATAATACACTGCCGCATCCGGATCCGACCCCCGCATGCTTTTAATAAATGCAGAAATAGTGTCATAATGGTTATCCCCATCTTTGTCATAGCGGACTGCCCTTTTCTGGATGCATTGTTCTGCAACTTCCAGGGTAATATGTATTTTTCCGGTGTTATCATCCCGATCCGTCGTAAGGATTCCAAGTTCTACGGCATTCAATGCCATTCTCGCATCCCCGCCGGAAATCTCCGCCAGAAAATTGGCCGCTTCCTCATCGATCTCTGCATGAAATGCTCCCATTCCTTTTTTTTCATCATAGACCGCCCGGTGGATTAATTCCAGAATATCCTGTTTTTCCAGCGGCTTTAACTCAAATACAATCGAGCGGGATATCAGTGCCGAATTTACCTCAAAATATGGATTTTCCGTGGTGGCTCCGATCAGAATCAGTGTACCGTCCTCCACAAACGGCAGCAGATAATCCTGCTGTCCCTTGTTAAAACGGTGAATCTCATCGATAAACAGTATGGTCTTTTTTCCATACATTCCCAATGTGTTTTTTGCCTGTTCCACCACCGCCTCCATATCTTTTTTACTTGCCACGGTAGCATTGATTTGATGGAAATCGGCACTTGTTGTTCCTGCAATTACCTTTGCAAGAGTTGTTTTTCCCGTTCCCGGAGGCCCGTAAAACAGGATGGAACTGAGTTTATCCGCCTTTATTGCCCGGTACAGCAGCTTATCCTTACCGATAATATGTTTTTGTCCTACTACTTCGTCAAGTGTTTCCGGACGCAGTCTTGATGCTAAAGGCGACTCTTTCTCCTTTCTGACCTCATTCATATATTCAAATAAATCCATCGTATTCTCCTTATAATGTCAGTTTCATTCTCTTTAAATTCCTGTATTTTATACATTCTCCCGTTTTTATTATTATAGCCTGATGATTTTTCAAGTCAACCTTTACTTTCACAGGCTCTTTTGCGGAAGCCATTTCAACCCTTACAGTTTCTTCTTCTTTTCTGTCCTTCTTTTTTATTCTGGTTCTTACATAGTAACCGGCTGCCGCCGCTGCAATCTCCAGACGCAGGACTCTGTCGGAACTGTCCACCCGGATATCTCCTTTTTGCGAAGAACCTATGTATGCCACACGCTCTGCCTTTAACACTTTCAGTCCCATCATCTGGGCGGCAACATCCATGTAATCTTTCTCTTCTACTTCTTCCTCTACCAGAATAATATTTTTTATTCCTTCTTTATCATGTGTTACGACCGGGCAGATCCGGTAAATATTCGGAGTATTTCCCATCATCCTGTCCACAGTCATGCTGTAAGCCATAAACAGTGCAGGCGTGACTGCCAGCGATATTAACAGGTACAGCCAGCCGGAAATGCCGAGACTAGCGATTTCAAAGAAGCTGCCAAACAAGGTAACCGCGGTAAGAAATATGCCGATAATCAATCCACACATGATAATACGGATGGTATTAAACGGCCGGCAGACTTTTATCAGCTCCACAAGTGAAGCGATCGCCAGTCCAAAAAATGCCATTGCCGACGTCTGGCTGCTGCTGATATGGAATACCGCACCGTAAATCTCTGCCGCCAGTACATTGGTTAGTACAATCAGTCCACCCGGAATCGCCATTCTAAGCACATTCATAAGAAATTTTCCCTTAATCCGGTTCAGATTCGGTTCCATCGCCAAAATAAAGGATGGAATTCCTATGGTAAGTGATCCGAGCAGGGTAAGCTGTATCGGCTGGAACGGATACATGGCCGGGAAAAATACAAAGAACAATGCCAGTACAACGGAGTATATGGTTTTTGTAAGATATAATGCCGCCGACCGCTGGATATTGTTAATCGTTCGTCTGCCTTCTGCGACAATCGCCGGCATGGATCCAAAATCAGAATCCATCAGCACAAGCTGGGATACATTTCTCGCCGCATCACTGCCTGACTGCATGGCAATACTGCAATCGGCTTCTTTTAATGCCATTACGTCATTGACACCGTCCCCGGTCATGGCAATGGTGTGTCCCTGTTCCTTTAATGTCTTGACAAGTTCCAGCTTCTGTGCCGGTGTAACTCTTCCAAATACCGTATATTTCTCTGCTGCATCCCTGATATCTTCCGGTGTATGTAAGGTATTTGCATCTACAAAAGATTTTGCATGAGGAACACCGACCCTCTGTGCAATATTGGAAACCGTCTGTGGATTGTCCCCGGATATAATCTTGATCTTCACTCCCTGATTGCAGAAATACCGTATGGTTTCCGGTGCATTTTTCCGGATTCGGTCCGTAACCAGAATAAATGCATAAGGTTCCAGCTGTTCTGGCAGATTTCTTCCGTCACAGTGCCGGTCGGAATGTGCCAGTATTAAAACCCTGACTCCGTCCTTCGCGAAATGACTTTCCATCTCCTTTAATTCTGTATTTTCACATCCCAACACAAAATCCAGCGCACCAAGAACATATGTTCCTCTTTTTTCAAAATCGACTAGACTCCATTTCTTATCGGATGAGAAACTGATCTTCTGGACCACATGGTAGGACTGCACCCTCTTTTCCAGCTTTGCCCGGTTTTTCTCATATAGTTTCATGGAATATGCTTCAAGTGCCTGGAAAGTCGGATTCGTATCATTCAGTCCATTGGTAAAGAAATAGATAATTTCATCGATCTGTTCCCTGGTAAATTTATCAGATAAAATCTCAACTCCGTCCACATCCATGACACCTTCCGTTATTGTTCCGGTTTTATCCAGGCAGAGGGTATCCACACGGGCAAGGGTTTCTATGCAGTACAGTTCCTGCACAAGTGTATTCTTCTGACCAAGCCGGATCACACTTACCGCCAGTACCATGCTGGTCAGCAGAACCAGACCGGACGGAATCATTCCGATCACGGCAGCCACGGTGCTGACGACGGCAGATTTCAAACCTATTTCCGGAACCTCCATCTGATTGTAAAACAGGCACGCAGCCACAGGAATCAGCAGAATACTGATGATTTTAATAATCATGCGGATGGAACGCAGCATCTCGGAATTCGGCTTCTTGATATATTTTGCCTGTCCCGTAATCTTGCTGACGTAATTATCTTTTCCCACATGAACAGCACGTGCAAGGACACTGCCGGACACAATGTAGCTGCCCGATAACACCTCGTCCCCGCATTTCCGGTACACAGGATCGCTTTCTCCCGTCAGAAGACTCTCATTGACCTCGCAGTCCCCTTTCAGGATAACAGCATCCGCACACACCTGGTTTCCGTTTTTTAATTCAAACACATCATCCAGCACAATCTCTTCAATGCTGATCTCCTGAAAACTGCCATCCCGCAGCACCTTTACCACAGGCTCTGACATTAAGGATAATTTATCAATAATCCGCTTTGAACGTACTTCCTGAACCACCCCGATTAAAAAATTCCAGAATACCACTCCAAGAAACAGCATATTCTTATAGGAATGAACCAGAATCAGGCAGATCGCCAGAGCTATATTGATAAAATTAAACAGAGTAAAGATATTAGAAGATATAATCTGTCCAATACTCTTTGTCTTCACGGAAAAATTCCCATTTACAAGTCCCTCTTCTTTCCGCTTATGCACTTCCTTTGCTGTCAGACCCCATATTTCCTTCTCTTCTGCATCCATAGTTTTATTCTCCCGGTATTTATAATATTCTAAACTCATATTTATATATGCAATGACACAATCACTAAGAAGGTACTATGAGGCGGTCGGTACTTAATGCGGTCTTTTCGCATTTTAGTACCGCTACCAGCCGAATGTAGCGAGAGCGTGCCTTCGTGTTATTGTTTCTTTGCATATACCTTTTATGTGTTATATAATGTTCTATGAATAGTTTACTTTCATTATCTCTTTTCGTCAATATTTATTTCCTATTTCTATTGTTTCACACGAATTCTGTACCAGAATAAACTATAGTAATCCCTAAAATATGTTGGTTTTTTATGAATCAGGAATATCGCAGAATCGTGCAGACAGCTGCCATGTATGCACGTTCCCACAAACCTCCCCCTATGCACCGGCTGCCATGCACCGCTATCGTAGATACCGGCATATTTCCCCATATGGATCTTGCAGGCAGTATCACCGGTTTTTATGATCCGGTCGGTCACCGTTCCTCTGCCTATGATGATAACGGACACGGAACACATATCGCAGGTATCATATCCGGAAACGGCCAGTCCCTGGATGGCAGATATACAGGTATCTTTCCCGGCAGTCCCATTTTCTGTGTAAAAGCTTTAAACGAAAATGGAAATGGGAAAATTACGGATTTTATTGAGGGGATTGAATTTCTTATCAAAAACAGGACGAAATATCACATCCGCATCATTAACATTTCCCTTGGTGCTGAATACGATAATTCCCCGGAACAGAAATCTCTGTTAGATTGCGTGGAACATGCCTGGGATCTGGGTCTTATCGTCTGTGCCGCCGCCGGAAACAACGGACCGAAACAGGGCAGCATTACTATTCCCGGTATCAGCAGGAAGATTATCACAATCGGAACTTATGATGACTACATTCCGGTACAAAATGAATCTTCCGGCAAACACCTCGTTAATTATTCCGGCCGCGGGCCGACTCCTGAATGTATCTTAAAGCCGGATATTCTCTGTCCGGGTTCAAATATCATGAGTCTGAATAACCACCCCCGGAGTTACCGCATAAAGAGCGGCACTTCGATGTCAACTCCGATGATAGCCGCAGTCATCAGCCTTGTGCTTTCGATTTTTCCGGATCTTACACCGAAGGAAATCAAAAAAGCGGTAAAACTTTCCCATGACAGCCAGAATCTGCACTTTGACAGCCGGCACTTTTTCCGGTATTTTAATTAATGCCAGCAAAAAAGCTTTTGCCCCACAGATTTCTCCATGCTGCAAAAGCTTTTTTTTACGCAAATTCTTTTCGCAATCTTTTAATAATCTTTTTCTCCAGTCGGGATATATAAGACTGTGAGATTCCAAGCAAATCCGCAACTTCTTTTTGTGTCATCTCCATTCCATCCTCACGGTTAATGCCGTATCTCAGTTCCACAATCAGTTTTTCTCTTTTTGACAGCTTTCCGATCGCCTTATTTAACATCTTAATCTCTGCCTCATCTTCAAGATTCTTATATACAATATCTTCATCTGTTCCCAGTATGTCTGAAAGTAACAATTCATTTCCATCCCAGTCCACATTCAGCGGTTCGTCGATGGAAACTTCCATTTTTGTCTTATTATTTCTTCGCAGATACATCAGGATTTCATTCTCAATGCATCGGGACGCATACGTTGCCAGTTTTATGTTTTTCTCCTTATTATAGGTATTAATTGCCTTAATCAGGCCTATAGTTCCAATGGAAATAAGATCTTCAACTCCCACTCCGGTATTCTCAAACTTTTTAGCGATATATACCACAAGGCGTAAATTATGTTCTATTAATATTGATTTCGCTTCTTCTTCCCTTTCTGTGCCAAGCCGTTTTAATACCTCGGCTTCCTGTGCCGGATCAAGCGGCGGCGGCAGCACTTCTGAGCCACCTATGTAATGAATATCACCGCCCGGTGTAAAAAACAGATTCCGGATTGTAGGAATCATCTTAAATTTTAAACCATTACCAACTGACATATTTATAACCATTTATTTATACTCCTATTCAATATCATTCTATATTTTCCTCCGGCAGACAGTTCTCCCCTGTAGATCCCAAGATATGCCGGACCCAGTTTTATTTTGTTCCCCTTAACCGTCAATTCCATTTCATCACATTCAAATGCCGTCATTACGCCATTGCTTTTCCCCAGTGAATGATACGGAATGATTCGTATCTTTTCTTTAGTACCTCCTTTTCCTAATATATTTTCTGCCGTCTGCAAGTCAATAATATGTACCGGAGCTTTGCTGATTGGCTCCGAAAGCGAATTCCCCGAATCAAATAATGCCAAAACTTTTTCGGTTCTTCCCTTATTTCTCAGTACCACCTCCATAATATCGTCCAATGTGCCTGTCTTTTGCCGTTTTATCTGTACAATCCTGACTCCTGTGGAAATGACAGCATAGCTGATTCCCGCAAGGACGAGAAATGTAACCAGATTAAGTCGGAAACGAAAATATGCCATATTCATGATTCCGCCGGTACATACTGCCATTCCGTACATTGCCAGCCATGACTGTATATTCTCTTTCCATCCTGTCCTGCCAAAGGTAATCATACACATAAGATAACTGACGACCAGATATACGGCTATCTCTCCTGCTATTCCCAAATCCACCGGACATATGACACTTAAGGTAAGTACTGCCGCACCAAAAAAACTTCCAAAAAGATATGAAGTGGTATGAATCTTTTTCTTTCTGATAAGGCCCGCCAGTTTCAGAACCATAAAGTCCATAATAAAATTGGTAATAAAAAAGATGTCCGCATAAAAAACGTACTTCAAAACTTTTTCCTCCGTCAAAAGCCTGTATGTACTTAACAGAAGGTGTTGCCTTCCATTGACTGTATTATGCTATCTGCATATATAGGTCATGTCAATGATTTGTAAAGACAACGTAAAAAACAGGACTGCCGCCGGCAATCCTGTTTTTTACATCTTATCTTCTCTTTCTTATTTATTATCTCTTCTCTTTAAAAAATCCGGAACCTTTAAGGAAGAGCCGGAAGATGTCTGGCTTGTCCTTACTTCGTCAATATTAAATGTATCCGGTATCTTTGTTACTTTTCTTGGCTGTATTGTGTCTGTTGCTGCCGTCTGGCTGTTGCTGCTGCTGATAATCTGCTTGCCTGAAACGGTTGTATTCGTGCCAAAAGTTCTTGCCGGATTAATTCTGGAAACATTCTGTTTACCCGGGAATACCGGTGCCTGGGGTGCTGCACTTTCTTCTTCCAGTCCGGTTGCGATTACCGTGATGGTACAGGTATCTGCCTCAGAATCATCGTATCTTGCACCGAAAATAATATTCGCACTTTCCCCTGCAAGTTCCTGAACATAGCTTGCAGCCTCATTTGCTTCCATCAGTCCGATATCACCTGCAATATTAATGATAATATGGCTTGCCCCCTCAATGGTTGTATCAAGAAGAGGACTGGTTACCGCCTTCTGGACAGCCTCGTTCGCCTTATCATCACCCTTTGCCGTACCAATTCCGATATGAGCGATTCCTTTATCCTTCATTACGGTCTGCACATCCGCAAAGTCAAGATTGATGAGTGCAGGAACATTGATCAGATCCGTAATTCCCTGTACGGACTGCTGCAACACTTCATCTGCTTTCTTTAATGCTTCCGGGAATGTCGTTCTGCGGTCTACAATCTCAAGAAGACGATCGTTTGGAATTACAATCAGGGTATCTACATTCTGCTTCAGACGTTCAATTCCCTGGATTGCATTTGCCATACGGGTCTTTGATTCAAACTTAAACGGTTTGGTTACAACACCTACGGTCAGAATACCCATCTCTTTTGCAATGCCTGCAACAACCGGTGCTGCTCCGGTTCCTGTTCCGCCACCCATACCGCAGGTAACAAATACCATATCTGCACCCTTGAGCTGTTCCGTTAATTCTTCCACATTTTCTTCCGCTGCCTTTGCACCAACCTCCGGCTGTGCTCCGGCACCAAGTCCTTTTGTCAGCTTTTCACCTATCTGAATCACTGTTGGTGCTTTACATAACTGCAATGCCTGCTTATCCGTATTGATTCCAATAAACTCAACTCCGGCAATTGTTTCATCTATCATTCGGTTGACCGCATTATTACCAGCGCCGCCTACCCCTACCACTATTATCTTTGCTTCTGTCTCAAATTCATTTGTCATAATTTCAAGCAAGGCTTTATCCTCCTAAAATCTTCTTTTTTACTATAATTAAAACCTATAGTATATAATATATTTTTTTTTACAAATAATCAATATCTTTTTTCATTTTTTACTGGGAATCTTTTTTAAACGTATATCCTTTGTTATTTTTACTATACTCCGTCATATCCAGAACACCGCTCTCATCTTCTAATACATTTGTAATACTTACCAGATCATTTACCCTTTCACTCAGCTGCTCATCGTCTACACCAAGCTCAATCCTGACCTTACCGATATAAAGGGTAATCTCCAAATCTTTATTGATATAAATATTGTCGACCGCTATCTGGTAATGATCAATCATCTGTGTAATATCAAGAATGGTATCAAATGTATTTTTATCTTTCACCGGAATCATTTCGTTCACGACAATATGATCAAATTCGATTCCATTAATCATGGCTATTCCCGGCAGTTCCGTGGTTGTTACCTCTACTACGATGCCGTCTTTGTCAAAATACATACATTCCCCCATGTATTTCAGATAACCGATTACACTTTTTTCATATACCGTAACCTTAAATTTTGTAAATGTAATCATTTTAACTTCATATTTTTCGATGAACGGAATCTGTTTATGTTCTTTAAACTTTGAACGAAACAGAAATACAAAAGGATTCTTATCGATATCTTTGCTGAAAAGTGCTTTTTCCAGCATTTCATCATCACATTTTTCATTTCCTTCGTATGTAATATCCGTAATCTGGAGCGAGACAGCAAAAGCCGTTCCTCCTGCGGCCAGCAGAAGAACTATCAGTAAAATAATAATTCCCGTGTTTCTCTTTTTCCTCAATGCCATGCTCACTTACTCCATCTTTATCTGCTTTGATACCGCCAGGACAAGTCCCATTTCCATCATAAGAAACAATATCGATGTACCTCCGTAACTAATAAACGGAAGGGTAATACCGGTATTCGGCAGAACATTGGTAACAACCGCTATATTCAGCACAACCTGAATGGATATATGTGCCATAACTCCGATAACGATCATCGAACCATATAAATCCTCTGCATTATTTGCAATGACAAGCAGCCTCCATATCATCATCAGAAACAGCAGTATAACTGCGATTCCGCCAAAAAGTCCAAGTTCCTCACAAATAATGGAAAATATCATATCATTTTGTGCTTCCGGAATATACCCCAGCTTCTGCACACTCTGACCAAGTCCCTTTCCGGTTAGTCCGCCCGAACCAATGGCATATAATGCCTGCAGAGTCTGATAACCTTTTCCGCTGGCATAACTTTCCGGATCCATCCAGGCATCCACACGTTCGCTACGGAAACCGGAACCCAGGAACAAATATGCAAAAATAAGGGAAACACCCGCTGCACCAAGTATAATATAATGACTGTACTTCGGACTTGCAACAAAGAGCATTACAAAGGTAATTCCCACAATAATAAGTGCCGAACTCATGTTTTTCGTAATCAGCAGAATCTCAGCTGCCGGAGGAATACACAGGGCAAATATCCTGGCTGTTACACCCAGTTTCCGGATATTCTGCCTCCGGTTATTAATCACCAGTGCAAGCAGCATAATCAGTGCAAGCTTTGCTACCTCCGCAGGCTGGATACTCATTCCGCCGATAATAATCCATCTTCTTGCTCCGTTTACTTCATTTCCAAGCGGAGATAATACAAGTGCAATAAGTATCAGTGACGTGACATAACCCACAATTCCTGCCCAGGTAAGCTTGTGATAATCAATATTGGCAACAATAAACATAACAGCCAGCCCAAGCAGAGTCGATTTAAACTGTTTCTTCAGATAGTATGTAGAATCGCCAAACTCTATGGCAGCATTATAGGAACTGGTACTGTACAGCATCAGAAGTCCAAATGCAAGCATGAATATAATCAGAAACATCAGACTGTAATCAAAATAACTTTTCTTTGTCTTTTTCCGAACAAAACTTTTGCTTCTTGTAATATATTTCTTAGACTGTGCGGGTGGACTTGCACTATAAGTTACTCTGCTCATCCTTTCTGCCTCCTTTTAACGTAATTCTTTCACATACTGTTTAAATAGTTTTCCTCTTTCCTCATAACTTTTAAACATATCCCAGCTTGCACAGGCTGGAGACAAAAGAACTGTTTCACCTGCATCTGCATTCTCAGAAGCGGTCACAACTGCTTCCTGTAAGCTCTTTACCCGTCTGATATTGGTAAATCCATGTCTGCGTGCTGTTTCTTCTATTTTATCAGCCGTTGCTCCTAAAAGAACCAGACATTTAATCTTATCACCAAATGCCTCTACCCAGTCATCATATTCCGATCCTTTATCATATCCGCCTGCAATCAGTACGGTCTTATTTTCCATTGCCTCCAATGCTTTTTTGGAAGCATCTGTATTCGTTCCCTTAGAGTCATTATAATAAACAACATCTTTTATCGTTGCTACATATTCTATTCTATGCTCAATCGCGTCAAAATTCTTAATGGTATTCAGATATATTTCGCGTGGTACACGCATTGCTTCCGCAATGGCAATCGCTGCCATAACATTTTCCGCATTATGCACACCGACCAATTTCATCTCTTTTGTATTCATAAGGAAGGTATCCCTGCCCTGGTCAGCAAGATAAATATTTCTCTCCCCGTCCATATAGATACCATTGTCTAACTTTGTCCGACTGCTGAAAAATACTACTTTACAGGATAACTCATCCGCCCTTTTTCTTAATACATCATCCTCATAATTTAATACACAGATCTCATCCGGTCCCTGATTCTTTGTAATCCGAAATTTTGTATCAATATAACAGTCCATGGTTTTATGCCGGTTGAGATGATCCGGGGTAATATTAAGAATTGCTGATACACAAGGCTTAAACTCTTCGACTGTTTCTAACTGGAAACTGCTGATTTCTGCCACCGTCACAGAATCTTCCCTTGTTTTTCCTGCCATAAGTGTATATGGTGTACCGATATTCCCAACCACAAATGTACTTTCAAAATAATCAGCTATTATTTTACCCGTCAGGGCGGTTGTCGTTGTCTTTCCATTTGTCCCCGTAATTCCAATTACTCTTCCTCTGGAACATCTGTATGCAAGTTCAATCTCACCCCATACAGGTTTTTCCTTTGACCTGATAAGCTGCATAAACGGCACATCAAGCGGAATTCCCGGACTTACCACACATAAGTCAATCTCTTCTGCGATTTCTTCTGAAAGCTCACCTAAAACAACATCCACGCTGTCCAAATCCTGTACACAGGAAACCCTCATTTTTTCATATAAACTTTCTTCCTGTAATTTCTCATTGCCGTCATATAAAATAACATCTGCTCCTGCTGCCTTAAGTAAACCAACAGCTCCTATTCCGCTTATTCCTGCACCGGCTACAAGTACCAGTTTATCCTGTAGTTCCATTTTATATCCTCCAGTTCATTTATTATATTCTAAAACCCTCTTGTTGCCACAAGACAATAATCCCATTTTTTGTCTCTTTGGTAGTATATACTTTTTTGTTTGATTAATCAATCATTATTGTGCTTTTTTAATCTCCAGGTAAGGCAGGACATCTTCATACAGTGAACTGATTACCGGTGCAGCAATCGTTCCTCCATAATAAATTCCCACTGGTTCATTAATCAGGCAGATTGCTATTACCTGTGGATCATCTGCCGGGGCAAATCCTATATAGGAAGAAATATATTTTCCATTTCCACGCGGAAGTTTTTCTGATGTTGCTGTCTTTCCTCCGACATTATAGCCTTCTACCTGCCCATTTTTTCCTCCTCCTTCACTTACAACCTGTGTAAGGATATATTTCATATTTTCTGAAGTCTGGGAAGATATCGTCTGTTCCACCGTCGGATATTCAAATGCCTCTAACAGGTTTCCCTCATCATCACAGGTTCCCACTGCAAAATGCGGTGTAATCAACATCCCGCCATTTATTACGGCACTTACCGCCCGCAAAAGCTGCAGCGGTGTAATCTGGAACGACTGACCAAATGACATGGTTGCCATCTCTACCTGCCCTACATTCTCCAGTTTATGGATAATCGTTCCTGCTTCTCCCGGAAGATCTACACCTGTTTTCTCCATTAATCCAAGTTTCTGCAGATAGTAATAAAATCTTTCCGGACCGATTCTGAGACCAACATCAATAAATACCGGATTACAGGAATTCATGGTTGCCTGCACAAATGTTTCACTTCCATGTCCTGTCGTTTTATGGCATTTAATTCTCCGATCTTCTACCATACGGTAACCAGGACAGGAAAACGTACTGTCAAGACTTACCACACCTTCTTCTAATCCCGCAGTTGCTGTTACAATCTTAAATGTGGAACCTGGTTCATAGGTATCATTAATACACTGATTCCGCCACATCTTATTTAACAGATTCTGATATTCTTCCGTCCCTCTGGCTGCATCTGTTTCACTGTTTAATTCATATGGATGGTTCAAATCAAATTCCGGATTGTTTACCATTGCATAGATCTCTCCATTCTGTGGATTCATCACAATAATTGAAACATATCCAGCACTTTTTTCTTCCATAACTTTTTCTGCTGCCTGCTGCGCATACTGCTGTATGTTCACATCCAGCGCCAGCAGAAGATTCTGTCCTGCAATGGCTTCTTTTCTTCCCTCAACCACCTGGTCAAGCTCAATTCCTCTCGCATCTGTCTGCGTCAGAATTTCACCATCCGTACCTTTCAGATAATCCTCATATTCGACTTCGAGTCCTATGATTCCCTGATTGTCACTTCCGGTAAATCCCAATACTTTTGATGCCAGTGTGCCATATGGATAATAGCGCTTATAATCCTCATCCACTTTTACCCCGTCGAGGTCATAGGAACGAATCAAATCTCCTGTTTCTTTTGAAATATTTGACTTTATCTTTTCCCTTACACTTATTTTTTCTACCTTTTTTCTTATATCATCCTGTGACATTCCCAGTGTATCGGATAATACCTGTATCACTTTTTCCGGTTCTTTTATCTGATTATAAATAACAGAAACAGTGCAGACCGTTTCATTTGAAGCTATGACCACACCATTTCTGTCCACCAGTTTTCCTCTTGCTGCCTTAATTTGTCTTTCTCTCTCATGAAGTTCCTGTGCCAGTCCGGCATAATGCCTGGAACGGAATATCATGACATATCCGATACGAATGCCCAGCAGGATAAATATAATAAATATTGCAAAAAAATATATAACCAGCTTCTTTTTGTTATAAATTCTGCTCCTGTACTCACCTTTCAATTTCGTCAAATGCACAGTTTCACCTAAATTCATAGACTTTATAACATTTTATTATACTTCGGCTGATATATGCCAATTTTATTCCGGTTCTGTCAGTCCGGTCAGCTCATTGTCCAGATTATCGCCAGCCACTTCCGGTTCTCCGATATTGGAAACCGTTGTTTCCTCCTGGGTTGCCTGTTCTGCAGATGCCTGTGTGCTGTTATCCGGCTGCTGTGCCGGTTCAGTTGTCTGCGTACTGTCATCCGGCTGCTGTGCTGATTCCGGATTATCCTGTGCCACATTCAGATATGGGAGTACTTCCGACATAATTGCCGAAAACAGACTGCCCGTAACAGTAGAAGAATCGTCGGACGGATTATCCATTACTACATAGCAGACCACTTCCGGATCATCATATGGTGCAAATCCTATGAAAGATAATAAATATTTCTTATCTTTTCTCGGTGATTTCTGGGCTGTTCCTGTCTTGCCGGAGATAAGATATCCCGGTACTGCTGCACTCTTTCCGGTTCCATAATCCACACATCCTCGTAGTCCTGTCTTAATGTAGTCCGAGGTTGCCTTTGTGACCGTCTGCTTTACCGGTGCTGCTTCCACATTTTTCACAATGCTTCCATTGCTCTTTACAATCTGTTTTACAACATGAGGTTCATAATAATATCCCCCATTAATAATAGAAGAAAATGCTGAAGCAAGCTGAATCATGGTTACGTTTGACCCCTGTCCGAATGAACTGATGGCAAGATCCGTATCCGTCATCGTATCCGGCTCATACATCAGTTTGTCACAACTTGATTCTCCCGGCAGATCAATTCCAGTCTTGGTACCGAAACCGAATTTGCGGATATAATTGCTGAACATCATTATCCCTTCCAGTCTGCCAATCTGCATCATGGCATCATTACAGGAAAAGGCCAGTCCCTGTGCAGCAGTAATCACCCCGTGTCCGCTTGTTTTATGACATTTGATATAATTTCCCGGATACTGCTCGCCACCATCACACAGAAATGTCATATCCCCACTTATCAGTCCCTGTTCCAGTGCGATCGCTACCGTAACCGGCTTAAAGGTAGAACCCGGTTCAAAGGTATCACTAATGCAGTAATTTCTCCAAATCGCATTATAAACCGCTAATTCGGCATTTGTTTTCGCCTGTTTCTCTTCTTCCGTCGGATTATCACCAAGAACCGGAATGGTATCTATCTGTTCCTGTGTTGCGATTCCTTCCAGCTGTCTCGGATTATTCAGATCATAATTCAAATCTCCTGCCATTGCCAGTACTTCCCCGTTTTTCGGATTCATAACAAGAACTCCCATATTGTCCGGGTGATACTGTTCTTTCCACTGTGCAATATATTTTTCAATGATTGTCTGTATGTTAAAGTCAATGGTAGAAATAACGGTATCGCCGTCCGTTGCTTCTTTTGTGATCTTTTCCATAATGTTATCACTATTGACATAGCCGTATTCCCTGCCGTCAACACCATTCAGATACTCATTGTACTGTTCTTCTATGCCCCAGTTTCCGACATTGCCGGATACCGTAAAGCCGATGACATGGCTCGCCAGCCTTGAAAACGGATATTTTCTCTGATATTCACTCTCAAAGGTAACCCCTTTTACATATGGGTTATTATCTTTATCATCGGAAATGGCAAGAAATGCCTTGATCTCCTCATAGGACAGCTGTTTCTGGTAAACCAGATAACTCCGTTTATTATTATTCTGAATCAACTGCCGCAACTCTTCTTTATCATAACCAAAGCAGGAATTCAAGGCTTCCAGGGTCGGCTCTATGTATTTCTCATCCTCCAGAATCAGTTTCGGATCCAGAATAAGATTATACACTTTGATACTGGTCGCCAGGGTAACTCCGTTTCTGTCCAGAATATCTCCGCGCTTAAAAGGCAGCACCGTACTGCTGTAATTATTCTGTGCCAGCACCTTTACGGTATATTCATCTCCTTTTGCCTCATTCAGGCGCAGAATCACTATGCTTAATCCGAACATCATGAGAAGCAGGATTAGAAAATAAACCATGGTCTTCTCGCTCATTTTTCTGGTAAATACTGCCGGTATTCGTCTTTTACTCTTTTTTGTCATCTTAATAACTCCATTATAAAAAGCTTAATCCTGCGGTACATCTGCATACTGATTCATAAATTCATCCACATGCTTCTGAAAATATCTGATCTGATCTTCATTTGCCATTACCATGCCAAGTTCATTGGTTGCAACATTGATAATTCTGTTGATATCAATATATGCATCAATATCATAGGACACCGCATCATTCTGGGAAGCCTGTACTTCTATCTGCGATTTTAAAGAATTAATATTTGACTTTGCCTCTGAAATATCTGCCTGATAATTCAGATATGTTACACTTAACAGCACGGATACAATGACTAATGCCGACAAAAAAACCACATACTTTAATCCCATGGATTCTGACTGCATTCTCTTATATCTTGCCCTGCTGCTTTCCTTCTCCATCTCTTTTGCTGCATGTCTGGATAAAGGTTTTTCTTTTCTTTTTCTCACCGGTTCAGCTGTTTCATAGCGTCTTGCCGGTGCCGCATTTCCTCTGACATAATCTGATCTGCCTTTTTTTCCTGCGGCATGTGCCTTTTTTATTGTTTCATACTCAATCTTTTTCGCCGCATTTCCTTCTGTATAAAATCCATAAGATTTCTGTGTCATAATTTTTTACCTCTTTTCGTCTCCCTTGCTATCTTTCGCTTTTCTCAAAGACTCGTAACTTCGAGCTTTTTGAACGTTTGTTTTCCTGCACCTCCTGTTCCGACGGAACAATCGGTTTTCTGGTAATTACTTTTCCCCTTGATTTTCTTCCACATACACATACCGGAAAATTCTTCGGACATATACATGGATCTTCGTTTTCCCTGAATTTATTCTTTACAATTCTGTCTTCAAGAGAATGAAATGTAATAATACATAATCTTCCGCCATCATTCAGCAGATCGATCATCTCATCTATAGAATCCTGTAACACTTCCAGTTCCCTGTTTACTTCTATCCGGATCGCCTGGAATGTCCTTTTCGCCGGATGTCCTCCAGTTGCCCTTACTTTCGCCGGAATCGAAGCCTTAATAATCTCGATGAGTTCTCCCGTGGTTTCTATCTCTTTCTCCTGTCTGGCTGCCACAATATGCTTTGCTATATTCTTTGCAAATTTTTCTTCACCGTAATCACGGATGACACGATATAATTGCATTTCATCATACTGGTTTACCACGTCTTTCGCCGAAAAAGAACTGCTCTGATCCATCCTCATATCCAGCGGTGCATCTTCCCTGTAGGTAAATCCCCGCTCCGCGTTATCCAGCTGATACGAGGAAACCCCGATATCAAGCAGAATCCCGTCCACTTTGTCAATCCCCAGATTTTCAAGAACACTCTTCATCTGACAGTAATTGCTCTTTACACAATCAATCCTGACGTTTTTTCCAAACTCTTTTAACCGTTCCCCGGCAGCCTGTAATGCACAATCATCCTGATCAATCCCTACAAATCTGCCTTTTTCCGAAAGTCTCTTACACACCTGGCTTGCATGTCCGGCTCCTCCGAGAGTTCCGTCCACATAAATGCCATCTGGTCTGATTTTCAGACTTTCGATTGTTTCTTCCAGTAATACCGGTCTGTGTTTAAATTCCAAGTGTGTGCCTCCTTCCGTTCTTTATATGCCTAAATCTGCCATATGTCCGGCAATCTTATCCATATCTTCAAAATCCAAATCTTCCTCCAGCCGTTTCGGATCCCAGATTTCAATCCGGTTTCCGACACCGATCATGACAGCTTCTTTTTCAAGTCCTGCTGCCTCCCTGAGGGTTGCCGGAATCAATATTCTTCCCTGCCTGTCCACATCAGGGATCATGGCCCCGCGCAGAAAATATCTCGCAAACTGTCTTGCTTTTTTGTCGGTCATGGGAAGTGCATTCAGCTTTGCTTCAAATTCTGTCCATGTATCATGTGGAAATACAAAAAGGCATCCATCGAGCCCTTTGGTCACAATAAATTCATTTCCCAGTGCTTCACGAAACTTTGCAGGTACGATTACGCGCCCCTTTGCATCGATTGAATGAGTATATTCTCCCATGAACATAGCATTACCTTTATCTTTCTCTGGGTAAATTTACCACTTTTACCCACATATCACCACTTCAAAGAAGATTTTATATCAATTTTGACTATAAATCAAGACCAAATTAAAAAATATCTTTATTTTTTGTTTACATTTTACTATAATTATATAATAATGCCGTTGGAAGATGGTTAAAAAAGCTGTTTTTTCTCCTCCGCTCCGACGCAATAGTATTAGAAAGGATTATTTATGCTGACTTACTCATTTGAAAATCTGGGCAGAGAACCCATTTATGAATATCTGTATAAATGTATTAAAAGCGATATTCTGCACCATGTAATCCCCGCTGGAACCAGACTTCCTTCCAAACGGAGTTTTGCATCCAACCTGAATATCAGTACGATTACTGTAGAAAATGCTTACGCACAGCTTCTTGCAGAAGGTTATATCTATTCCATTCCTAAAAAAGGATATTATGTATGTGAAATTTCTCCGGAAATTTCCAATACCATAAAAAGCACCTCTCAACTGCAAAGAGCTGTAACCAATCCCTCTTATTTTTCTGATTTTGTACATACCCAGACAAACCCGGATAATTTTCCTTTTACTACCTGGGCAAAACTTATGCGTGAAATCATTACAGAAAAAAGCAAGGAACTTATGACAAATCCTCCCTGTGGGGGAATCCCGGAACTCCGTGAGGCCATCGCCGGACACCTGCTTCAGTTCCGTGGGATGCAGGTGTCACCGGAACAGATTATTATTGGTGCAGGAACTGAATATCTTTATGGACTGATCATCCAGCTGCTTGGTCATAATAATGTCTTTGCAGTGGAAGATCCGGGGTATCAGAAAATTGCAAATATCTACCGGTGCAACAATGTGGAATGTCTCCATATTCCACTGGATGAGGAAGGCATTGATCCGGATCTGCTCGCCCGTTCCAATGCGGATATCCTGCATATCTCCCCTTCCCATCACTACCCGACCGGAATTATTACACCGGTCAGCCGTCGGTACGAATTACTTGCATGGGCTTTAAAATCGGACTCCCGCTATATTATAGAAGATGACTATGACAGTGAATTCCGCCTGATGGGAAAACCAATTCCTTCCATGCAGAGTATGGATTTTTCCGGAAAAGTAATTTATATCAATACGTTTACCAAAAGTCTTTCCTCGACGATCCGTATCAGCTACATGATTTTACCGGAACATCTATTAAAAAAATATTATGATACATTAAGTTTTTATGCCTGTACTGTTTCTAATTTTGAGCAGTACACACTGGCAAAATTTATCCAGGAAGGATATTTTGAAAAACATATTAACCGGATGAGAAATATTTATAAGAACACCAGAAATGTGCTTTTAGACAGCATAAAAAAAAGTCCTCTCTCTTCCATATGCAGTATTTCAGAAGAGGACTCCGGACTTCACTTCCTTCTGAAAATAGATACGGAGCTTTCGGACAGCTATCTGATTGAAAAAGGAAAAGAATACGGACTCCGGCTGTTCTTCCTGTCCCAGTATTACTATCTGCCAAATGATGCGAGTTCCCATACGCTGGTAATCAATTATTCCGGCATGGATACCGGTCATGCCCGTGAATATGTAAAAAAATTGTGTCTCCTTTTCACCTGAAAAGGGGACACAGTTCTTATCTGCCGGCATTTTCTTCCAGCCGTTCTACCTCTGTTTTTATTGTCTGCATTAATTTTTCCGCTGTTTCGCGGTATTTTTCCGCAAATTCCCGTTCCGGGAACTTATCCAGCATATATTTGGCCTGATCAATTTTTTTCTCATGCCATTGTTCACTTCCAAGATTCATGAGATTATTCGTGTTATGCAGCCGGTCTGCAAGCTTTACAAGCCTTGCCTCGTCGCTTCCATGCGCAAGCAGTTCATCAATATACTGTTCATAGGACAATCCCTCTCTGCGGGTAAGCCACTTTACATTATCCGCAATGCGGATTCCAAACATATTCCGCAACTGTTTCTCCGTTACCTGTGTATCTTCCAGGATATCGTGAAGCAGTGCCGTTACCAGCAGTTCATCATCCTGCACTCCGTCTTCCTCAACGATGTGATATACTCCCATCAGATGTCCTTCAAAATAAGAGATATCCCTTCCATCCGGAAGTGTCCACTTCTGACCCTCATGTGCCTGTTTTGCAAAATCCATCGCAAGAGCAACCAGATTTACCTTTTTTCCGATAATTACGGTTTCCTTTCCCTGCTGAATCCGGATTCTGTTGTATACAATCAGAAATGCTCCGACCAGCACGAGAACTGCCGACAACAGCTGGGATACCGCTATTCCCGTACTGCCAATCTGAAGCTGATCGGTCCTCAGCCCTTCGATAAAGAATCGTCCTGCCGCATACGCAGTGATATACCATAAAAATACTTCTCCATCGAATTTCTTTTTCCTTTTCATGCACTGTATAAAAATCAGGATGCAGAAACACCAGAAGGTTTCATACAGAAACGTAGGATGTACCTGTATATAACTATTATCTATCACCGTCACCCCAGGCTGCACATTTACACTTACATTCGGATCCTTGATATTAATCCTCATGGCAAAAAGAGAATCCGTATCTTTTCCATAGGCCTCCCGGTTAAAGAAGTTCCCCCACCGTCCGATCATCTGACCGGTAACAAGACCGATTGCACCGGTATCAAGCATTTTCCAGAAAGATAATTTTCTTCGGTATGCCAGTATCAGGCAGACCAGTACCCCGGCAATAATTCCTCCATAGATGGCAAGACCACCCTTCCTGAGATTTATAATCTCGGACAAATGATCTTTATAATAACTCCATTCAAAGATAACGTAATAGGTTCTTGCACCAATAATAGCAAAAATGATGCCATAAATAGCTAGGTCCACATAATTATCCACGTTCTGGCCGGACTGTTTTGCATCCCGGAAGGCCAGTGCCATCGCCAGAATCATTCCGCAGCCGATAATCATTCCGTAAAACGCAATATCAATGCCAAACAGTGAAAATGAGTTTCCCAGATTTTTCAAAGCAATCCCCAGATGGGGAAAACTTATACTTACACTCTCAGGCATAATTTCCTCCACATAGATTTACACATTGAAACGGAAAAGAATCACATCTCCATCCTGTACCACATATTCTTTTCCTTCCAGACCTACCAGTCCCTTTTCTTTTGCTGCGGTATATGAACCACAATCCAGTAAATCCTGGTAATTCACCACTTCCGCACGGATAAATCCACGTTCAAAATCAGTATGTATCTTTCCGGCTGCCTGTGGTGCTTTTGTACCTTTCTTAATGGTCCATGCTCTTGTCTCTGTCTCTCCTGCCGTCAGGTAACTCATAAGACCAAGCAGACTGTAACTTGCTTTAATCAGTTTATCCAGTCCTGAACTCTTGATTCCGAGGTCTTCCATAAACATGGCTTTCTCGTCATCATCCAGTTCTGAGATTTCCTGTTCTATCTGGGCGCATACCACAAATACTTCACTGCCTTCTCCGGCTGCATATTCCCTTACTTTTGCAACATATGGATTGCTGTTTCCATCATCCACAAGGTCTTCATCCTTTACATTTGCCGCAAAAATAACAGGTTTTGCTGTCAGAAGGTTGTATTCTGCCAGGAATCCTTCTTCATCCTCATCTTCCGGTTCAAAACTCTTTGCCAGCTTACCGTCTTCAAGGTGTGCTTTCAGACGTTCCAGCATTTCTTTTTCTTTCCTTGCTGATTTGTCATTGTTTGCAAGTTTTGCCACTTTGGAATATCTTCTTTCCAAAATCTCAAGATCGGAAAAAATCAGCTCAAGATTAATAGTCTCGATATCACGAATCGGGTCAACACTGCCCTCAACATGGATGATATTCGTGTCATCAAAACATCTGACCACATGAACAATCGCATCTACCTCGCGGATATTGGCAAGGAACTGATTTCCCAGACCTTCTCCTTTGGATGCACCTTTTACCAGTCCTGCAATATCTACAAATTCAATGACTGCCGGTGTGATCTTTGCTGAATGATATAATTCTGCGAGTTTATCCAGACGTTCATCCGGTACGGCTACTACACCTACATTCGGATCTATGGTACAGAACGGATAGTTTGCTGATTCTGCCCCTGCCTTTGTCAATGAATTAAATAATGTACTTTTTCCTACATTTGGAAGTCCTACGATTCCAAGTTTCATGATAAATCCTCCTAATTTCTGTGTTTTACTGCCTAACAGTTACTCCTGCGAAAACACATTTTACATATCTGTAGAGTATACCACATCCAAAGTAAAAAGTAAATTCTTACTTTTTTTGCAGCTACAGACTAATCTCATCTACAATTGCTTTTTTATTTTATTCTTTCTCAATATAAAAATTTTCCTGTTTTGCATTTGCAAATCCGTATTTTTGCGTTATAATATGATACATAAAGACTAAACAAGAGAAAATTCTTATCCTGCTTGCAGGATAGGAATTTTGACAGTATAAATAATAAATATGACAGGTGGAGAGACGAGTTTGATTAGAAGAAAATATATGAGAACAAGACAATTAAAACCGGGTATGAAAATTGATCAGTCAGTAGAAGATCGTTTAGGCCGAAGTCTTGTCAGCAGTGGTGCAATACTTGATGACTATATCATACAATCCCTTCTAAAACTGGGAATTATGAATGTCTATATTCGCATTGAAATTGATGACAATGACCTTCCGGTATCTTCTGTTGCCCAAAAAAATATTGACAGGCTTTTTACTGATGACCGTTCCAAAGTAAAACTGTCCGACAGTGTCCGTAAACGTGTTTCTGAAGGTGTTCAATATATTTATAACAATACGGATTCCGGTCAGTTGGCAAGTGCAACCAACAGTATTGCAAAGGATCTGATCGATGCGATTGACAGTAATGATGCGATTGCGATTGATATCAACGAATTGAAAACCAGTGACGAATATACGTTCAAACACAGTGTCGATGTAGCAACAATTTCCATGATACTTGCAAAACAACTTGGATTATCCCAGAAAGAAATCTACGAAATCGGGGTTGCAGGACTGCTTCACGATATCGGCAAGACCAAGATTCCTCTGGAAATCCTGAACAAACCAGGAAAACTGGACGATTCTGAATTTGCTGTCATGAAACAGCATTCCGTATTCGGTTATAAAATGCTGCGTGATAACCCGGAATTTTCTACCGAGATTCCGCTTGCAGTTCTTCAGCATCACGAAAAAATGAATGGCAAGGGTTATCCTCTTGGTGCCGCCAAACCACAGATTACCCCTTATGCCAAATTTTTATCCGTGGCGGACATCTACGATGCCCTTGTGACCGAACGACCATACAAGAAAGCTTTTTCACAGCGTACCGCAGTGGAAATTATGATGTCGATGACTAACGAGCTGGACATGACTGCCTTAAAAAGTTTCCTGGAAAGTATGATTCTTTATCCGGTCGGAACGGTCGTGGAATTAAGTAACGGTGAAAAAGCAAAGGTCGTAAAAAACAATCCCCATTATATTCTTCGTCCGGTCGTTGTAAACATTACAAATGGAAAAGTCTATGACTTAGGAAATGATTTATCCTGTGCCAATATTCTGATTCAGTAAAATGATTCAGCAAATATCTGTAACGCAAAGTGAGCATCGCTCCATAACTGATTTTTAGTTATGAAGCGATGCTCCTTTCCGTTTTGTTTTCAGATTATTTTCTTAATTCAATTCCCATATCACCAAGGTCGGCAAGAATTTTCTCCATAATCGGAGCAATATCCTTTTCTTCCAGTGTTCTGTCTTTTGCACGGAATGCAAGGGAGTATGCCACGGACTTGTAGCCGATCTTAATCTGTGCACCTTCGTAAACATCAAAGAGTGTCATGGACTCTAACAGGCTTCCGCCGCGTTTCTCAAAGACTTTCTCAATATCTCCCACCAGAATGTCTTTTCTCATGACCATACTTAAATCTCTGGTTACGGCAGGATATTTTGCAATGCCCTCGTACTTCCGGTCAAAAGTAGCATTTTCCGTTACCTTGAGAATATCAATGACTGCAATGTATGCTTTATCTCCGATATTGTAATTATCCAATACTTCCGGATGCACCTCACCGAGATATCCAATTACTTCTCCATTGTAGATAACATCTGCCTGTCTGCCCGGATGCAGGAACGGTTTCTTATTGTCCGGGTTATATTCCGGTTTCTTTGTCATTCCAACTTTTTCAAAGAACTCCTCGACAGCACCTTTCATATTGAAGAAATCGCCATCTCCGTACATACCAAGGGTAAACATCATTCTTTCTTCCGGAAGTTCTGTTACCGGGAGTGCCTTTGGCAGATAAACATTTCCTAATTCATAGAGTTTTGCACTCTTATTTCTTCTGTTATAGTTTGTAGCCAGGGAAGTCAGCATACCATTTAAAGATACGGTTCTCATCACACTGAAATCTTCACCCAGCGGATTCATGATAGTAACGGTCTTTCTCAGTTCACTGTTCTGTGGCAGTAATAATTTATCAAATACTTTCGGGCTTTCAAAGGAATAGGTCATACCCTGTGAGAATCCGCAGAATTCTGCTGTTTCTCTTGCCACGTCCTCGATTCTCATCTTGAAGGATTTCTTTCCTGTGGTAGCCTCTCCGGATGGAAGGGACACCGGAATATTGTCATATCCATAGAATCTTGCCACTTCTTCTGCGATATCGGCACTGCACTCCAAATCCTGACGGAAGGTAGGAATGACTAACTCATTCTTTTCCTTATCATAAACGATTTCCAGGCGGTCAAAATAAGTGAGCATTTCTTCCGGTGTCACATTTGTGCCAAGAAGTTTGTTATACTTCTCCGGTTCAAACGGGATTCTCTTTTCTGTTTTCTTTTCCGGATATACATCAACCATTCCGCCAACGACTTCACCTGCACCTAATTCTTCAATTAATGCGCATGCACGATTGATGGCTGCCTCTGCATTGTTCGGGTCAAGGCCTTTTTCAAACTTGCCGGATGCATCGGTACGCAGCCCCAGTCTTTTTGCGGAAAGTCTGATATTTGTTCCGTCAAAGCATGCTGCCTCGAATAAAATATCTTTTACGTCATCGGTAATCTTTGAATTTTCCCCACCCATGATACCTGCGATACCAACCGGTTTTTCCGCATCACAAATCATGAGAATGTTTTCATCGAGCTTGCGTTCCTGACCGTCAAGCGTCTGGAAAACCTCTCCCTCTGCGGCACGTCTTACCACAATCTTTTTACCTGAAATCGTATTCAAATCATATGCGTGCATTGGCTGGCCAAATTCTTCCATGACATAATTGGTAATGTCCACAAGATTATTAATTGGACGGATACCGCAGTTTGCAAGTCTTCTCTGCATCCATTCCGGAGACGGTCCGATTTTTACATTTTTTACGATTCTTCCACAGTATCTCTTGCACAGGTCTGCATCCTTGATTTCTATGCTGACATAATCATTTGCATCTTCGTCATTTCCACATTTCTTAATTTCCGGCTGGATAAATGGCTTACGGAAGGTTGCTGCTGCTTCTCTTGCAATACCAAGGATTCCGAAGCAGTCCACACGATTGGATGTGATTTCGTACTCTACTACGGTATCATTGAGTCCCAATGCTTCTACGGCACTTTTTCCGACTTCTGCATCTTCCGGGAAGATATAGATGCCGTCTTCTGCTGCCTCCGGATAGAACTCTTTGGATGAACCAAGCTCTGCGATGGAGCACATCATACCAAAGGATTCCACACCACGAAGTTTTCCTTTTTTAATCTTTGTTCCACCTGCAACTTTGTTTCCATCGTGGTCAGTAGCTACACGTCCGCCGTCGAGTACGACAGGAACTTTTGCTCCTTCAAACACGTTCCTTGCACCGGTTACAATCTGAATGGTCTCTGTTCCGATGTTTACCTGGCATACAACCAGTTTCTCCGCGTCCGGATGTTTTTCTATTTTTTCAATCTGGCCAATCACGATTTTTTCGAGATTTGCATCCAGTCTTTCATAATTTTCTACTTTTGTGCCTGACAGTGTCATGGCATCAATATATTCCTGATCTGTACAGGAAAGCTCCGGCACATATGCACGAATCCAAGATAATGGTGTATTCATTTATTTTTTCCTCCTGATTAACCTAGAACTGTTTTAAGAAACGAACGTCATTTTCATATAAAAGACGCATATCGTCAATCTCATATTTTAATAAAGCGATTCTTTCCAGACCTACTCCAAAGGCAAATCCTGAGTATTCTTCCGGATTGATTCCGCTCATTTCCAGTACTCTCGGATGAACCATTCCGCAGCCGAGAATTTCAATCCAGCCGGAACCTTTACACATTCTGCAGCCCTTGCCGCCACATTTGAAACAGGTAACATCCATCTCAGCACTTGGTTCTGTAAATGGGAAGTGATGCGGTCTGAATTTTACTTTTGTATCTTCGCCAAACAACTCTTTTGCAAACTCGGCAAGTGTTCCCTTCAAATCTGCAAATGTAATGTTCTTGTCTATGACAAGTCCTTCTACCTGATGGAAAGATGGAGAATGGGTTGCATCCACTTCATCAGAACGGAATACTCTTCCCGGTGCAATCATACGAATCGGCAGTTTGCCTTTTTCCATGACTCGCACCTGAACCGGTGAGGTCTGTGTTCTCAATACAATCTTATCATTGATGTAGAAGGTATCCTGCTCATCTTTTGCCGGGTGGTTTGCCGGAATGTTAAGTGCTTCAAAATTATAATAGTCGTATTCCACTTCCGGTCCTTCGACTACCTCATATCCCATGCCAATGAAAATTCTTTCGAGTTCTTCCAGTGCAATGGTATTTGGATGACGATGTCCCACATTGTTCTTCTTTGCCGGAAGTGTAACGTCGATAACTTCTGCCTTTAACTTTGATTCTCTGGCTGCTGCCGCAAGCTTTGTTCTTACTTCTTCGATTTTATCTTCAATAATTCCTCTGGTTTCATTTACCATCTGTCCGACTTTCGGACGTTCCTCGGCTGCCACATCTTTCATTCCTTTTAAAACTTCTGTCAATGCACCTTTTTTACCAAGAACGGCTACTTTGATTTCATTTAATTTGTCAAGGTCTTCCGATGCCTGAATCTTTGCAATTGCGTCTTCTCTAATCTGCTGCAATCTTTCCTTCATTCTAATCCTCCATTCTTTGTGGTGGGAAATAAAAAAACTCCGCCCCAAAAGGGACGAAGTTCTATTCCGCGGTACCACCCAAATTTCTCTTTATCAAGACTCTCTTCTGCGTAACGTGCAGTCTGCGTCATCTCCTACTCTCTACTCTGTGTTCAGAGATGCGGCTCCTGTGTGAAATTCATCCGCATACCTGAACTCCTGGAAGCTTTCAGCCGGTGACTTCCTTCTCTGTTGAGAAACTATGCGACTACTCTGCACAATCAATGCCTTTGTTCTTTATCTTAATTAACGTATTTCATTTTAACACTAAGCATTTTTACTGTCAAGTACTTTATTTTTCCAAAAGTTGCTTTACACCATGCCCATTTTATGCTATACTGTCTTCGTTGAGACATTTTACGGAGACGTACCGAAGAGGCCGTAACGGGGCTGACTCGAAATCAGTTTATCGGTTTTAATACCGGTACGAGGGTTCGAATCCCTCCGTCTCCGCTTTTATGGAATGAGAATCTCATTTTCTATTTATTCCCTTAAATTCTTTGTATATTTCCTCATAATCTTTTTTGAAAATACTGTTTTTCCGGAATACAAACATAATTGCATGCATCATTTTAAAATCTTTTACTGGAATTACCTGTATCTCTTTTTCTGTTTCCCGGATAGTTGCTTTATAGAAAAAGGTAATCCCAAGACCGGCTCTTACCATTTCCTGAATAATTCCGATATTTCCGAGTTCCATTACATTGGCAAACTGTGAGGTTACGATTCCCCGTTGCCGCAATATATTTTCCAGAATTTCTCTTGTCCCGGAACCGCGTTCTCTTAAAATCAGCCGTTCCGCCAGAAGTTCTTCAAAACCGGCACCGGCATATTTTTCCGCAGTTTTCCTGTTCCCGGCTGCCACATATTCTTCCTTTCCATAAAAGAGATAATCATATTCTTCCCTCGGAAATTCGCCCTCGACAATTGCAAAATCCAGTTCTCCTGAGTCAATTTTCTCAAGCAGTACTTTTGTATTTGCCACCTGCATCTGAATATGGCAATTGGGATGATTTCTTATAAACTGTTCCAAATCTTCCGCTATCATAAATTCTGCCACAGATAAGGTTGCCCCAAAGAAATATTCCCGTTCCCCGCCGGCAGCCTGCTGCATACGCTTCTTCATGTGAATTTCATCATGTTTCATCGTCAATACGGAATTCCGCAGAATCTCACCCGCAGCCGTCAGTGCAATCTTCTTTCCATTCTGTACAAATAATTCCACACCGTATACTTTTTCCAGATAGTGGATATGCTGCGACACCGCCGGCTGTGTCAGCCCCAGTTCCTTCGCCGCCCTGGTATAATTCATTGTCCGGCACACAGCGAGAAACGTTTCCATTCTAAAATCCTGCATTTCATCTTCTCCTTTCGAATTTTTCATATCCCTCCATATCATAACATATTTTTATGATTTTATAAATATTTATAATTTTACTTTATGATTTTTTTATGCTATGATCTGCATGAAATTCATTCAGGAGGAAAACTAATATGTCTTTTTTAACTAAAAATCTACCCGGTATATGCGTCTGTCTAACAATCGCCATTCCATGCCAGATCCTTGGAAATCTCTTCCCGGTCATCGGCGGAGCGGTTTTTGCCATCTTAACAGGCATGATTGTCACTTTATTTTTACATGATAAAAGCCGCCTGCAAAGCGGCATAACATTCGTTTCTAAAAAAATTCTGCAGTATGCGGTTATCCTGCTCGGATTCGGACTGAATCTCTCCGTTGTGCTGGAAACCGGAAAACAATCACTTCCTATTATTCTTGTAACGATTTCCGTATCGCTGCTCATTGCATATATTCTACACCATGCCCTGCATATCCCCGGAAATATATCCACACTGATCGGAGTCGGTTCTTCCATCTGCGGCGGTTCTGCGATTGCAGCCACTGCTCCCGTCATTCATGCGGACGATGAAGAGGTAGCCCAGTCTATTTCCGTTATTTTCTTCTTTAATATGCTTGCGGCACTTCTGTTTCCGCTGCTCGGCACTATACTTGGATTTTCCACCCAGTCCGGTGAAGCATTCGGCATCTTTGCAGGAACTGCCGTAAATGATACCTCTTCCGTAACTGCTGCCGCATCCACCTGGGATTCCATGTACCACCTGGGAAACAGCACACTTGACAAAGCAGTTACCGTGAAACTTACCAGAACACTGGCTATCATCCCGATTACACTGGTTCTCGCATTATACCGCACCAGAGCCAAAACCTCCGGCGGAGAAAAAGTAAACTTTCGAAAAATTTTTCCCATGTTTATCCTGTATTTTATCCTTGCATCCGTAATCACTACCATCGCCGTGCATTATGGAGTTTCCACTGACGTTTTCTCCCCATTGAAAAACCTCAGCAAATTTTTTATCGTACTTGCAATGAGTGCAGTCGGACTTAATACAAATATCATAAAGCTGGTAAAAACAGGTGCAAAGCCGTTATTGTCCGGATTTTGCTGCTGGACAGGAATCGTCTGCAGCAGTCTGCTTATGCAGCATATTATGGGAATTTTCTAATTCCATCTGCTTCCGCTTTCTTTTTCTTATCCTTCTTCTCATATGCCGGAAATGCATATAGAAGTAAATATTTATCTCTGCACCGATAAAGATAATATACATACATATATATAGCCACAGCATCAGCAGTACAATGATGGTCAGACTGCCGTAAGAATAGGATCTTCCCGAAAAATGATCCACATAATAAGAATAGAAAAAGGAAAAGGTCAGCCAGCCAACGGATGAAAACAATGCTCCCGGCAGATAACTCAGCAAGGATTTTCTTCCATTTGGAACCAGCCGGTACATAAACAAAAACAGCATTGTCATGAAAACCGGCACATATAATCCCCTGTTTTTTACTACCCAGTCCGCTGCATCGTAAAGTAACGGATAATGCCTATGTATCAGTGCAAGGAGCGAATTTCCAAACACCATAAGAGTCAGTGTCAGCACAATCACAAGGACGAACAGCACCGTATATCCAGATGCTATCAGCCGCAGCAGAAAATAATTCCGATTTTCTTTTGTATGTGTAATATTAGTAAAACCCCGGATCAGGGCAAGTATACCCCTCGAAGCCGACCAAACCGTAAAAATCACGGAAAGGGACAGCAATGTACCATTTGCAGACTGGTACACATCATTTATGATTGTAAGTGCCAGTTCTTCAAAGGTAGACGGAATAACTGTCATAACCGTTTCGATCAGAAACTGTCTGGTAACAGGGGTATAGCGAAGAATATTCAATATCAGGATCAGCATTGGAAATAATGCCATAATCATAAATAATGCCGCCTGCGAAGCATAGGCACTTACATGATCTTCCTTGAGTCGTGCCATAAATCCGATAATCAGACGGTAAATATATAAAATTAATTTCATATGTTCTCCTCACCTGTGTTATGGGAATCCCCAGATTAACTATTGTTATACTAACCTATTATGCGGATTTTTTCAAGCCGTTTTGATATTTTCCCGATAAATATTTTCAACATATATTTCCATAAAATAAATGGTTGCCCTATACTCTTAATTTGGGTATAATACTACCAGGATAAACTATGATTGGAGGATGACCTATGTTATTATTTATGCCTACACTTGTATACAGTGAGGAAAACTGTGTAAAAAATCATTTTAAAGATATTGCTTTAATCGGCGAAAAAGCAATGATTATTACCGGAAAGCACTCTTCCCGTTCCAATGGATCTCTCTCAGATGTGACCGAAGTCCTGGAAAAGGAAAATATTTCTTATATTATATTTGATGATATCGAAGAAAACCCATCCGTAGAAACTGTTATGAAAGCCCGCGAGCTGGGTATCCGTGAACAGGTGGATTTTGTCATCGGTATCGGCGGCGGTTCTCCGCTGGATGCTTCCAAAGCGATCGCTCTTATGATTGCAAATCCGGATGTTACTGAAGAAGTATTGTATCAGAGCAACCCTCTGCCATATCTTCCGGTAGTATGTATTCCGACCACCTGTGGTACCGGCTCGGAAGTTACACCGTATGCGATTCTTACCTTACATAAACAGCGTACCAAAAAGAGTATCAGCCATAAGATTTACCCGACACTTGCACTTCTGGATGCACGCTATTTAAAGACCGCTTCCAGAAATTGTCTGGTAAATACTTCTGTTGATGCACTTGCCCATCTGGTGGAAAGTTATCTGAATGCAAATTCCAATGCGTTAAACCGCATTTACAGTGAACAGGGACTGCGTGTCTGGGCAGAATTTAAAGATGATCTGAAAAATGACCGCCTGACAGGTGAGGATTACGAGAAAATGCTTCGTGCTTCCATGATTGCCGGCATGGCTATCACGCATACAGGAACTTCCCTTCCTCACGGACTGAGTTACCCGGTAACCTACGAACTCGGTGTTCCTCACGGAAAAGCAGTCGGTATGTTCCTCGGCGGATATCTGGAAAACTACAAAGACAAGAAGGATTCCGGAAAAGTCCTGTCACTGCTCGGCTTTGCTTCTGCCAGAGAATTCCGCAGCTACCTGACAGACCTTCTGGGAAAAGTCGATGTTTCGGATGAATTTTTATCCCAGGACGCAGATTCCATTCTTGCAAATCCGGGAAAACTGAAAAATTATCCTTTTGAAATTTCAAAAGAAGAACTGCTTCGCATGGCGAATTAATCCTTCGGAGGTATCATAGACACAGAAGTGCCGTTTCATAACATATCAGTTATGAAACGGCACTTTTTTCTTATTCTTCGTTTTCTGTTTTTTCCTCTTCCTCAGTCTCCAGCTGATAGATTTCATCGTACTTCTTTAATTTCTTTTTCATTCTTTTGAAGTACCAGTTTGAAATCTCCCCCTGCTCATGAAAACTGTCAAGCATGGCATGTACTTCCTGATAATTCTCATATGCAATATCTTTGTAATTATTCTGCAGATTCAGTTCAAACTGCATAAATTCCTTTTCGATTACAAGTTTTGCTCCGCTGTCGCTCATAAGACCTCCATTACAATCGTATACTTCTTTTCGGTGACATCATCCTGTGCCACTGTCTTTAATACAAGTTTCTGTCCGCTCTGTACTTTTTCTTCCCGCTTCTGTGCATCATCCACCAGAATGTCATTGCAATACAGCAGTCCGTCTTTGTCACTTAATTCTGCCTGCCATACTATCCTGTTACCCTGGGTACTCAAGGTATATTCTGTGATATCTTTTTCAAATGCAGGCTGTAATTCCCCACCGGATATCTCCAGCTTTTCGATTCCAGTCACATCCGGGTAATCGCTCACAATGTTCAGTTTGTCGAAAATGCCGCCGACCCAGCTGTCCCCGCGCACTTCAAACCGGACGCATACACTCTTTTTTCCTGCGATAAGTTCCTGTGGAAGTTTGTAATATTCCTCATAGAAGTTGCCCGGATTTCTGTCCTGGATAGTTTCTTCTTTTAACAATGTGCCATCGATAAGAATATTAAATGTTCTTCCCACATTTCCGCTGAAATATTTAACCATGAGATAGTTATTCACCTGTGGATTTACTTTCATCTCATAAGAGAACCAGCCGTCTTTGGACCACGCATGGCGCAGCATCTGTCCATTAAATGTGCCTGCTCCGGTATTCTCTCCCTGAATATGGTGTAGCAGCTCATACTGGTCATTTCCAAGCGGAATACTGTCAATCAGCACATTTTCGATACGTTTTTCCATCTTACCCTCACGGATATGCTCCTGCAGTGCTTTTGAATCCTTTGCAACCATATTCCAATAAATACCATACCGTTCTTTATATCTTCTGTAATGCGGAGTGAACACCAGTTTGTCACTGTCTGTTCCGCACAGGGAAAATTCCAGTTTTCCATCGGCTTTTACCACATGGTTTCTGATATCTGCAATCCAGTTTTCCACGTCTGCATCCGTACTGTAATCACCTCCGTCTGCTGCCTTCACGGTAATAAAATCTTTGATGGAAATGTTTTTCGTTGCAATCGTAACATCCACACCTGTCTTGCTTTCCTCCATATCTTCTGTACCGAGGTCTGCACTCAATACCACCGGTCCATATTTAAGACCAATGCAGTGTGCATTATCCGGAAGCGGATATGCACGGACTTCCATTGGAATTTCTACCCGGATTTCATCCTGTTCTGCAACCTCCAGCACCACAAATCCACCGCTCTGTTTTCTTTCCTGTCCGTTTACGGTCACAGTCATTTCCCCGGCTGCCCAGTCCGGAACTCTCAGTGCCAGCTTTGCACTTCCTCTGACAATTTTAAAATTGCTGCTTCCTGCTTCCGGAAGTCCGGACTCCTGTACAAGAGCAAATCCTTTTTCCTTCCAGTTCAGTTCCGAAGAAATATACTGGCTGACATACACCACATCCTCATCATGGAAATAAATACTGTCATTGCATTTCGTAAAGTTTTCCATGCCAGTTCCAGTACAGCACCAGAAGCTGTCAAACGGTGTGGAATATACTTTAAAATATCCGGTTGCCATCGGCTGGAAGTACATGGTCATGCCAGTTTCCGGATTCTGCGAAGAAAGAATGGCATTTACAAATGTATTTTCATAAAAATCAAGATATTTCTTTTCCCCTGTAATGCAGAATAATTCTCTGGAAAGCTTTAACATATTATAGGTATTGCATGTCTCACAGTTGCAGTTGGTACGCTCCGCATCCAGAATCCTTGACTCTCCGAAATGCTCCCATTCGCTGTTTCCGCCGGTGATATAGGTGTGATTGGACACTACAATATCCCAGAATTTTTTTACTGCTTCCAGATAAAACTCGTCTTCTGTACGGCAGCCAAGTGCTGTATAGCGGTAAATTGCACCCAGAAATTTCGGAATAGTTGTATTGGCATGCTTGCCGTTTAAAATGTCTTTTCCCTCAAACAATGCTTCAAACAATGGCATCTCATCAAACTTATGGGCCGCCAGGGCATGTTCCTTCTTTCCGGTCACACGGTACAAATCATACATTGTCTCGTTCATTCCGCCATATTCTACCGCAAGTACGGTTTCCTGCGTTTCCTTTGTCCATCTGGCAGTACGCTCATACACCCAGTCACCGAGTCTGCTTACCACCTGCAGGGCCTGTTCATTTCCGGTCAGCACATACACGGAAGTAAGGCCTGCGATAATCTTATCCATGGTATACCACGGCACCCAGCAAGGCTTTTTATTTTCTACATTGTCAAATAACACTTCCGGAAATGCGGACAGATATCCGCTGTTTAACTGGGATACTGCCAGTTCTGCCACGATATAGTCCAGATTTTCCTTTAACTGTGCATCTCCTGTCTGTGCTACTCCCTGTGCTGCTGCTGTCAGATAATGACCCAGGGAATGACCGCGGATTTCGGTAACTTCCCACCCCGGATATTTCTCAGACTTCGGACGCAGTTTATTAACCTCACGGAATCCCGCCACCAGACGGTCTGCATCGAAAGACTTCAGATATGCCAGTTCCTTTTCCAGTGCATTTTCTATATAAGCATCCTTTCCTTTTACTTCATCTAATTTAAAACCAAATATTCCTTTTGTTTCCATATATTCAGATTTCCTTTCTGTCCATTTCATAGTTCTATTGTAGCATTTTTCTCCCCTGCGGTAAATATCATTAGCTTTTGAATTAGTGTAAAAAGGTTAGATGTTTAGTTTCCCATCAGTTCATGGCTGTCCAGGACAATCGTAACCGGCCCGTCATTGAGAAGTTCCACCTTCATATCCGCACCAAATTGTCCTTTTTGCGTATTTTTAATCTGTTCCCTGCACTTTTCTATGATATATTCATACATCGGTTCTGCCATATCCGGTTTGCCTGCCTTGACAAAGGATGGACGGTTTCCCTTTTTGCAGTCCGCATATAAGGTAAACTGTGAAATCAGCAGCAGTCCGCCGCCAACATCCTTCAATGCCAGATTCATCTTGCCCTCCTCATCTTCAAAAATACGCAATCCCAGCATTTTTGAAATCATTTTATCCGCAACCGCCTGCGTATCGGAATCTTCTATCCCAATCAGCACCATAAATCCTTTTTCAATTTTTCCAAGTACGTCTCTGTCAACTGTCACACTTGCATGCGTAACTCTCTGTATCACAAACTTCATTCTCTTTCTGTCCTTTCTGCTCTGATTTTGACATTATACCAATTTATCCAAAAAAAATCCATGCATTTTTCAGGTAATTGCTATTTATCTGAAAATATGATAGTATATTCTGGTAATCTACTATATTGCTACAAAGAAAGTGAGGAATATCATGCTTGAATGTAATCATGTTATGAAAAAATATCTCTCTGTTACCGCAGTGGAAGATATTACTTTAAGACTCGAACCCGGCCTTACCTATGCACTACTCGGTCCGAACGGAAGTGGGAAAACAACTTTTATGAAAATGGTTGCCGGATTAATCAAACCGACTTCCGGAACGATTCTGTTTGAAGATCAGGAAGACGACAATTTTTCCAAAACCCAGGTTCATGAAATCGGTCCTTATTCCAAGGCACATATCGCCTATATGCCTACGGAATCTTATTTTTACCCTTATATGACCTGCAAGGACATCGGTGCATACTATAATGATTTTTTTGAAGATTTTGATATTAAAAAATTTGAATTTATGCTCCAGAATATGGAATTGGATTTAAAGCAGAAGGCTTCCAAAATGTCTTCGGGTATGATGGCAAAGCTGAAAATCGCCGTTACCCTTTCAAGAAATGCCAGATTAACCATGCTGGATGAACCACTTAACGGCATCGATATTATTGCCAGGGAACGTGTCATCAGTACAGTTACCAATAATTTCGCACCGGATAAAACTTTTGTTCTTTCCAGCCATCTGGTGGACGAACTGGAAAACGTAATTGATTATGCTATTTTTATAAAACACGGACATGTGGAACTTATGGGACCGGTTAACGAACTTCGTGCGGCAAACCAGAAATCCATCGTTGATTTATACAAACAAATCTATGCAGACTGCCAGTTCTAACCGAATCAAAAACAGGAGGTAATTATGTTAAAACTATCAAAATATGAATTCAGAAAAAACCGGAATTTTCTTCTGGTTATCGGTATTGTATTTGCACTGCTGGAAATTTATTTTCTGGCCGGTATATTTATGAAAAACCCAGAAAACAGTGCCAAGGCTTTGGCGTTTTTGTTTATCTGTGCTGTGGTCTGCTTCTTTTCCGTATTTATACTTGCAATTTCAAATTATTCAAAGGAATTAAACTCAAAAAGCAGTTATCTGATTTTTATGACACCGAATACATCCTTAAACATTATATTTTCCAAAATGTTTACCATATTAATCATCGGGCTGGTGTCCATGACAATCATCTGTATCACCGGATACATTGACTGGAAACTTCTCTGTCAGACTTTCCCAAATGTTGAACTTGCAGCCGATACCGTACAATCACTTTTTATCTTAAGCGGTACAAATTCAGGCAGTATTATTTTGGGTATTATTACATATGTAATTGAATTTATCATATCATTCTTTTCCACGGTGACACTTGCATATTTTTCAATTACCCTAAGTGCAACACTCTTACAGAATAACCGTTTCAAAGGATTATTAAGCTTTGCCTTATTTCTCGGATTTACCTACCTTCTCGGTCTGGTTTCCAGTTTGCTGCCACAGATTATGGAAACACAGGAAAGCATTGCCGATGTACTGATCTCTGCAATCCCTGCAACCATCCTTGATGTTATTGTAATGTGTCTTTGCATCCTCGGCTGTTCCACATTGCTGGATAAAAAAGTTTCATTATAATATATATTTTGTTAAAGAAACGGAAGTCCGTATATGGGCTTCCGTTTCTTATCATCGACATAAACTGATTAGTTGTTGATGAGCTTATCTTCTTCGTTATTCCAGCTGTACAGTTTTCTGATTTCTGCACCAACTTTTTCTGATGGATGTTCAGCATGAAGCTTTCTCATTGCTCTGAAGTGAGCCTGTCCGCCTGCTTCTGACATATCTAATAAGAAGTCTTTTGCAAATGTACCATCCTGGATATCACTTAAGATCTTCTTCATTGTCTTCTTTGTTTCTTCTGTGATAAGCTTAGGTCCTGTGATGTAATCACCATATTCAGCTGTATTTGAAATAGAATATCTCATTCCTTCAAAGCCTGACTGATAGATGAGGTCTACGATTAACTTCATCTCGTGGATACATTCAAAGTAAGCATTTCTTGGATCATATCCTGCTTCTACTAATGTTTCAAAACCAGCCTGCATAAGAGCACAAACACCACCGCAAAGTACTGCCTGTTCACCGAAGAGGTCTGTTTCTGTTTCTGTTCTGAATGTTGTTTCAAGAACACCTGCTCTTGCTCCGCCGATTCCTAAAGAATAAGCTAATGCTAAATCCTGAGCTTTTCCTGTAGCATCCTGTTCTACAGCTACAAGGCAAGGAACTCCTTTTCCAGCCTGATATTCACTTCTTACTGTATGACCCGGTCCCTTAGGAGCGATCATTGTTACGTCTACATCCTTAGGAGGGATGATCTGTCCAAAATGAATGGCAAAACCATGAGCGAACATTAACATGTTACCAGCTTCAAGGTTAGGTGCGATATCTTTCTTATACATAGCAGCCTGTTTCTCATCGTTGATAAGAATCATGATGATATCAGCCTTCTTAGCTGCTTCTGCTGCTGTAAATACTTCAAATCCCTGCTCTTCAGCTCTTTTCCATGATTTTGAGCCTTCATACAGACCAATGATAACATGGCATCCTGAATCTTTCAGGTTCAGTGCATGTGCATGTCCCTGGCTGCCATAACCGATAATTGCTATGGTCTTTCCATCTAATAATGATAAATTACAATCTTCCTGATAAAAAATCTTTGCCATTTTTTATTCCTCCATATTATTTATATAATATATTTAAAGATCTGTCTTCAAAAGATAAATCTTTCTTGCAGTATTATTATTTGTTATCCGCTGCCCCTCTTGTCAGTCCGGTCAGACCGGTTCTTACAAGTTCAAGAATTTCAAATCCGTCCAGCAATTCAATAAATGCATTCAGCTTAGTCTCATTTCCTGTCAGTTCCATCATCATGGAATTCTTCGCAACGTCTACAATCTTTGCTCGGAAACTGTCTGCTATGGCAGTAATCTGCGGTCTTTTTTCAGCTGACACTGCAACCTTTACCAGAACGAGTTCTCTGCATACGGACTCTCCCGATGTAAGTTCTTTGATTTCTTTTACATCTTCAAGTTTGAGCATCTGCTTTTTAATCTGCTCCAGAGTTTCATCATCACCATGCACTACAATGGTCATCCTTGAATATTTCGGATTCTCTGTTTCACTCACCGTCAGACTGTCGATATTATAGCTTCTTCTGCTAAAAAGTCCAGCGACTCTGTTAAGTACACCTGATGTATTATCTACAAAAACTGATAAAACTACTTTTTTCATGGTATCTTTCCTCCACTCTCTCATACTTACGATCTAGTCGCATTGTCATAATAATAGCAATTTTTATATCTTTTGTCAATAAGAAACAATGAGATCTGCCAGTGAAAATTGTATGATTCTGGCAAGATCCTCCAAAGAAATCTCTACCTGATAACCGATCTTTCCGCCGCTGAATATGATAGTGTCATAATTTCCAGCACTTTCATGAATGGTTGTCTGAAAGAATTTCTTCATTCCTATCGGCGAACACCCTCCATGCACATAGCCGGTAAGTGGCAGCAATTCTTTCATTTTCAGCATCTCGACCGACTTTTCCCCTACTGCCTGTGCCGCTTTCTTCAAATCCAGTTCTTCTGCCACGGGTATGACAAACACATAATTCTTCTTGCTTTTTCCAACCGTAACAAGTGTTTTAAATACCTTCTTTTCGTCCTGCCCAAGGCTTTTCGCCACTTCTACACCACTTAATGCAGCATCACATTCGTAGGTATATTCTTTGTATGGAATCTTCTTCTGCCCTAACAGTCTCATTACATTCGTTTTATCTTTATTCTTTTCAGCCATATCCTGTTTCTTCCTTCCTGTCTTTTCTGCTTCTGCCCATAATACCACATTCTTTCTTATTTTTGAATACATATTTCCATTTTCTTCTCATAGAATGTATCAATAATTTTCTTCAGGTATCATCATGAATAATAAAACCTTTCTTACCGGCATTTTACTGCCTGTTTTAAAAACAACTCTTGCCGTTGTCATCTTTACTATCACTATGCTGCTGCTGTTTGCACTGCTTACCTACAAATTCCATTTCAGTGATGCTATTGTACATATCGGCATTCTTCTCCTTTATTTTGTCGGAAATTTTATCGGTGGACTGATTATCGGCAAAGTAAAAGAAGAACGTAAATTCCTGTGGGGAATCCTGTCAGGACTGTCCTACTTTATTCTGCTTTCCCTTCTTTCCTTTTTGATGCTGCATGAGTTTTATATTTCACCTTCTTCTGCACTGACTGCTTTTTTCTGCTGTATCGCCGGAGGTTTTTTTGGAGGAATGTTTGCCTGAACTAATTTTCAGTTTACAGATTATTTTCTTGACATTTTTTCCATATTCCGCTATAATTCTTTAACATATAATGCAGTATATCTGCTTAAATATTAAGAATATGGAAGTGATGATTTGGACCCCAGTATTATTATATTAAAATTATTGATTATTATTGTTTTATTAATTTTATCCGCATTTTTTTCCTCTTCGGAAACAGCTCTGACAACAGTCAGCAGAATGAGGATTCTGTCGCTGGCAGAAGAAGGAAACAGTTCTGCGGTTACACTCCTTAAAGTAATTGACAACAAGGAAAAAATGCTCAGTGCCATACTGATCGGTAATAATATTGTAAATATTTCCGTTTCTTCTGTTACCACAATTCTGGTAACAGATCTGTTCGGAAATTACGCAGTCAGTATTGCAACCGCTATCTTAACGGTTCTGGTGCTTATTTTCGGTGAAATTACACCAAAAACACTTGCAACCATTAACAATGAGAAACTGGCTCTGCGGTTTGCATCTGTCGTTTACTGGCTTATGTATATTCTGACACCTGTTATTTTCCTGATTAATAAATTATCTTCTTTGGTTATGAAACTGTTTCGGATTGATAAATCAGAAAAGAAAAGTACTTATACGGAAAATGAACTGAAAACCATTGTGAATGTCAGCCATGCAGAAGGTGTCATTGAAGCAGATGAACGCGAGATGCTTCAGAATATTTTTGAATTTGGCGATCGCCAGGCAAAAGATATTATGATTCCAAGACTTGACGTATGTATGATTGATGTAGATTCTACTTATGAGGAAATTATGGATGTATTCCAGGCAAACAGATATACAAGAATTCCGGTATACGAAAATACCACAGATAATGTAATCGGTATTATTAATATAAAAGATCTTCTGCTCTATCGTCATGGAGAATCTTTTAACATCCGGAATTATCTGCGTCAGCCGTATTTTACTTATGAGTATAAGGGACTTTCCGATCTGCTTCTGGAAATGAAGAAAGCCTCGGTTAATATTACCATTGTTCTCGATGAATATGGTGCTGCTTCCGGTTTGCTTACCCTGGAAGATTTAATCGAAGAGATCGTCGGTGATATCCGTGATGAATATGATTATGATGAGGAAGACGAACTCCGGCCGATAAATGAGAATGAGTATATCGCAGAAGCACATATGAAACTGGACGATCTGAATGATATGCTGAAAATAAATCTGTCATCCCCGGAATATGATTCTGTCGGTGGATTTATTATCGAAAAGCTCGATCGGATTGCCAAATCGGGTGATATCGTTGAAACTCCGGACGTGACTCTTATCGTAGATTCCATTAACAAAAACCGGATTGAAAAAGTTCATATTATCCTGCATAAGCAGTCTTCTGAAAATACCTCCTCTTTTAATTAGAGGCGGTATTTTTCTTTACCCAAATGTTATATCATGTTTCAGCTTCGCACCGGAAAATAATAATTTTCTGTACTTCTTTCCCTGATATCTATATGGATAGGACTGATATACCATTAATACCTGATAATCATCCAGTGTATTTTCCAGTCCGGTCTTATTCCCCGATTGCAATAATAAATCCATGTGATAAGTTTCTTTTACATCATCTGTAATTTCTTTTACCTTCTCCTCCTTCGGTGTAATTTTTCCTTTTGAAAACAGTTTTTTTGCACTCCATTCGAAGGAATCTGCCCTTTCCATATCTCCGCACAGATAATATCCGTCCGGATCCGTCAATATTAAAACACGGATATTCTTTTTCAGATATTCCCCAAAATTCTTTCCTTCCCCCATATAATATCCTGCAATTATCCCGGTGATTTCATCCAACAGTTTTTCCTTATCAATGACAGGCATATAATTCTCAAAAGAAACTGATTTACGTAGGGAATCTTCCACCATATTATCCATGATATTATTATACATGGCATTTCCGTATATACTTTCCTGTAAAAGATCTGTTTTAAATGTAATATCCTGAAACACGCATAGTGCGACGACTGCAAATAAAATTCCCAAATCCGTAAGTTTCATTATCAGCTTCCTTTCCAGCCTCTAAACTGCTATCTTCTGCTTTTACACTCCCGCCATAACAGACCACAGAATTCCCATTTTCATCCAGAACAATCACACGGATAAATTCATTATAGGCAAGGTGGTACGTTTCTTCTGTAGTTTCAGCGAGTTCTGTCATACCATAATACATTTTTACGGTATACAAATGTTTCATCCGGCTTACCTTATCATAATAATTTTTCCGGTCCGTATGACGAATCTCTCCGGTATTTCTCACACCATCAACAAAATATACCGTTTCCTGATATAAATACATCTTTTCCGTCTGTATACACTGCCTTTGTACTTCCATAAGAGGAAACAGGAACATCAGCCATGCGCACAGCAGAATGGTAAACACTCTCCCAAGAATATCACTCAACCACATCCCGCCCTTCTATTACATAACGATTTTCCATCGAATCATATACCTGCTCCTGCAGTGCTTCCAGTTCCCTCTGATAAATCAGAAGCATTGTAAGTGCTATCACAAATGTCCATGCTGCAAATGCCATATATAATATCCTGTCCATTCTGCCTCCTATGACTGTACAAATTTAATTCCTGTTATCGTATCATTAGAATCCCGGATTACACTGCCCTTAAAATCTGCATATGGATTAATATAAGTATCACTGGAGGTCTCCGCTGCCAAGGAGTAATTTCCTTTTGCTGCCGCTCCCAATGCTCCACTGCTTAAATCAAACTGATAACCATAATAGGTTTCTGATTTTTTTGTTTTAACATAAATTCCAACTTTTTCCCCATCCGTCTTTTTTATCACATTCATGACCTCACTTCCTGATACTGTTGTGTTATCGTATACCACTTTATCACTTTCCGCAAATTCCGTATTAATCCGGTTAATCTCTTTTGCCCCGTTCAATGCTGTCTGTTTTGCTTCCCGTGAAATATAAAATGCCAATGATATTACCACACAGGTAATAATAGTTCCTGCTGCCAAAATAAGTCCCTTTAATGAATTTTCCATGCTGTTGTCTCCTTCTCTTCTATCTGTTTTTTCATTTTCAAAGTGTCATATCCATGCTAAGTCCAGTAATTCCCTGCACCACAAAAGGCAAAATCAGTTTTATGATAATAACCATGCACAGTGGAAGAAATGAAACTGTTTTTGCAACCATCGCTTTCTGGCTGATGATCTGTTCGTTATCCTGCTTATGTTTTTCCACATAGTAATTCCGATCGGACTCCACATCTTCAAATGCCCGATATACCGGCATGGTATCGCAGGCAATAAACCCATCAAGTAATTTTTCATATGGTACAAATCCATTTCTTCCTTTTGCATCGCGGAAAATATTAATCCCGCAGCAGGAAATCTGGTTCGATAATTCATATATTTCTTCTTTGAAGATTGCTGCAAAATTCTCCATTCTTTTGAGAATTTCCTGTATTGTAATCCTGTCCATATGCATGACCATCAGTATAATCGTCTGAAAACGGACGATTTCTTCTTCTCTTTCCATAATCAGAATCTGCTTTTTTATAAGAATGGCGATATATCTGCTATAATATCCTGTAATAAATCCCACCGGCAGAAGCAGTGCAAGAAAGATTCCTTTGACACCGGTTCCGGTTCCAAGTCCGGCTGTGAACAACATATACAGCATACCATCCATATACCGCAGCAGGATAAGTTCTGCCAGATTATAGGCATATCCTGTTTCCCGTACCAGCCGGTTTAACTTCTCCGCACTCTTCTTTCTGTGTGCAAGATACAAGCAGATGAACCGGTTTATCCTGTCACTCTGAGACCATTGTTCAACCCATTTATTCTTATATTTTTCACTATGATTCATCCGCTTTAATACACTGATTAATTTATACACGGCAATCGTAAAAATCATAAGCAGCACCGTGGCCATCATTCCCTGTGTTCCACAATACCGGTTCTCCATTTCCGGCATATAATGCAAGGCCCAGTGTTCTATTGGTTTGATCGCAAACACGGGAAGAATAGTCAGTGCCGTCAATCCCATAAATTCATGGTTCATTTTCCGGCGCTTTAAAAGTTCAATATTCACTTCTTCTTTCAAATATCCAAGATTTCTTACAAATATGGACTGCCCACTCTCTTTTTTATCCCCATACTGCCGGTTCATCAGGCATATGGAATAAAACGACAAAAAGAACTGGTTCGGTGCAATTTCCGTATAATCCTCATTTTCTTTTCTGTAATAATTTTGTAAACATTCCAGTATTTTTTCTCCCTGCAGCGACATTTCATATTCTGCATAATTGATGGCATCCTGCAATGCTTCTTCTAACATTCCGTCAAACTGGAAACGAAATTTCACATCGGTAATAAATTTTTCAAACTGCATCAGCAGCCGTATTTCCAGTTTATCCAGTTCCCCATATACCCTGCTGTTGACCACGGCATACACCACAAGTGCAGATATGGTTGCATAATACAGGGAAAAATCTGCGTAAAGAAACAGTCCTGCCGTAACAATTCCTGCCAGAATATATATCTTTATCAGATACTCTGCCGTCCGGTTTATCACGGAATATCTCGTTGATGGATATAGAATAAAGATTCTGCTTTCTATTCTTCTGGTTATTTCAGAAGTCAGAAAAAAACGTCTGCTATAACGGTAAATGATACTTTTCACAAAACTTCTTCCTTTCTTCCTGTGTCATTCTTTTTTTCATTTCATAAACAGTCTGTTCTGAGAAAAAATCTACCCTGCTGTATTTTCCATTTTCAAAAATAATAATATTATGGAGCTCATATCCTTTTTCCGAATCGTCCGGAACAATCTCCGATATTCGTTCAATATACCGGTGTCCGTTAATATCTTTTTCCATATGTATATCAAATCGGATGGATTCCACTACCTGCTCCCTTGCTATCTTCTCATCACGGAATATGCCGGAGGAAAGCAGGCTGTTTCTCATATATTTAACCAGACTGTCCGTTGTCTTTGCATGATGTGTAAACAGGGTAAATAATGATCCAACCTGTGACATCTGTATCAGATATGCCGCCACCTCAATCGTTGCCACTTCCCCTAAAATATTAACCGTTCCATCTGTTTTTTTCTGGATATCAAGCCCCTCCTGTCCGCTTATGGTATCTGTTTCCCGGAAGGAGAGAATATTCCTGTCCGGATAGATATCCCGCAAATGCAGTTCAAATGCCATTTCCTGAATTCTTAATGTAAAGGACGGATGGATATATGCTATCAGCCCCATTAAAAGTGTTGTCTTTCCACTGCCCTGTGCTCCTGTAACTGCCGCTATCTGACAGCCTTTGATGATCCACTTTAATATATCAATCACCACTTCCTTTCCATCATCCGGAAGCAGTTCCTCGAGACTTCTCTTCTCAATCGTTCCGAATTTCCGGACAAAAAACGCAAAACTCTCAGAAAAGGGTGGCCGTACTACCACGACTCTTGAATGATCCTTCATTTCATTGACAATATATCCCTTCGCTTTTGACAGCTGTCCCGGATTTCCATAACGGTAAATATTCATGCATACCCGTTCCAGTTCCCGCTCCGAACCAAAACTCAAAAATGCAAGATGGATCATGACTCCATGATAAAACAGCCATACACTGTTATGCTGTCCTTCTTTTCCGGATACACCTCCTGAGATTCCATCAATCTTGAGATCCCTCAGTTCGTCGATTACACCCAGTCCGCGATAACCGGAATACAGCCTCTGAATCACTATCTTTTTCTTATCATTTGCGGACAGAAGCCATGCCCGCTCAAAAAAGATATCATCCAGCATTTCTTCCGATATGACATATCCTGAGTACTCTGCCGATATCCGGTCCATGATATGATTTTCCTTCATAAACAGGTCGAATGCATCCGGTCCATATTCTTTCTCATAGCAATACAGCAGAATATCAAATTTATCCACCGGGGACAATTCCTTCCTGTTTTCAAACGGAATGATACTATTCCATTCTTTTTCTCCATACTTATACTTCTTTACCAGAATATCCTCCAGTACATTTTTCACATATTCTTTGGCTGCCAGATCCCCGATTCCGCACTGGTTCAGTGCATCTCTTAATTCCCGCTTGCGGATTCTCAGACGCTTCAGTTCTTTTTCACTCAGACCAACCTCATACAGATTTGCCCTTAAAATCTGGTTTACTTCATCATTCAGCAGTTTCTGCAGTTCTTCCTGTCCTGTTTCTCTTTTATATTCCTTCATATCCCGCCCTTCTTAAAATCATGTTGGTCGTATGGTATAATTCCATAATAAAATCATAGTCCATATCTGTTTTCTTTGCAAAAATGCCTTTTGTAATAAAAGGAACGATTCTTCCGTCCAGAACAGCATCATGAAAATGAATGTTATAGGGAATGATTCCAATGGCTTCCCTGGCAATATTATATTTTCTTCGCATATTCTGTAAGGTTTCCCTTGAATGCTGATCATATCTTCCCACGATAAAAATTCCTTTTTCCCGCACCAACTGATTTTCCAGAATTTCTTCTATTCCATCCATACCCTGATACAGATTTACAACTATCAGATCGGAGTTTCTGAGAAGTGTCTCTGAAATTTCTCCTGTGCCATTGATACCATCAATAAAATTCAGACTTTTAAAATGTTTCATTCCGGAGAAGAACATATGGATAAAATGTTCATCCAATGATTCTTCCAGTTCCAGATCCGTCTTCGCAGACGGAGGCATATAATACAGATTTGTATGTTTTACATTTACAAGATTATTTGTAATAACAGACTTCTCAACTTTTTCCAACCTTGATTTTTCTAATACTTCATCCAGACCTTTCCGGTTATAAAAAGAAAATTCCTCACCCAGCATATTTTTATGCTTCTCATCTTCAAATGCCTGGTTTAAAGGCATGCTTTCCTTGTCAAACTGAACAAGTGTCGTCTTTAACGAATACAGAACTGCTGCCATCGTACTGACTGCTATCATATTATTACTTGTCCCGCTTCTTCCTGAAGTGCTGCTCCAAAATGTTATGTTTTTCAATATTTTTTCCTTCCTTTGCATATTTTAATGCCAGCTTTACATTACCCGGTTTATCTCCTGTAATCTCCATTGCCATTATCTTTAATACTTCCAGAAAATCCGGTGATAAATTCCGGAACTCTCCAAAATTTCCATACTGCATACTGACCCGGTATTCCCGATCCGTCAAATCATCCGGAATGGTATAAACAAGCTTCTTTTCATACAATCCAATCAGATATTCATCTTTTAGAACATATGTTAATAAATACGGAACATTTATACTTCCTTCCGTAACATCACGCACTATAATTCCACTTACCCTGTGACCATTCCGGACAGAGCACTGCATTGCTTTAAGATTGGCATACTGTGTATCCGTAATATAATAACAGACATCCACTGTCAGCCCGACCGGCTGTTTTACCAGATCTTTCATGCAAAGAATTACAATGTCATAATGTGTGTTTTCTTTGATATATACAGGAAATTCCTCTCCAATATAATCTACTTTTCCATAATTAACGGGAAATTTCTGCGAGACGGAGAATAAATAATATAAACTTTTCTCCTCCGTTAAATCCGCAATCAGAACTTTTCTTTCAAGATTTTTCAGAATTTGTCCAAGATAAACTGCAATATCGATACCTGGTTTTCCATACAGTCCCACATATACAGTCTTCGTACCATCACCTCCCTCTTTTGGATTTTCAGGAGGACAATGTCATTTAAAGAAATGATTTTCAGAAACATCTATACTATATCACAGTTTTATTTGTTTGTAAATACTTTTGTAATTTTTTTTATTTTATCGAAATTTTTATGTATTATTTATTTCTCTTGATTTGCTTGTTTTTTAGAATAAAATGTGCTAAGATAAGCGAAGAAATTTAAGGAAAGGAATCTACACTATGAGACATTTATTAAGCCCTCTGGATTTTTCCGTAGAAGAAACAAACGAGCTTCTTGATTTAGCAGCCGACATCGAGAAAAATCCGGATAAATATACGGATATCTGTAAAGGAAAAAAAATTGCTACCCTTTTTTATGAACCAAGTACCAGAACAAGACTTAGCTTTGAAACTGCGATGCTTAATCTTGGCGGTAATGTCATCGGTTTTTCAGATGCCAATTCCAGTTCCGCATCCAAAGGGGAAAGTGTTGCAGATACCATCCGCCTGATTTCCTGTTATGCGGATATCTGTGCCATGAGACACCCGAAGGAAGGTGCACCGTTAGTTGCATCCCTTCATTCTACCATTCCGGTTATCAATGCAGGCGATGGCGGTCACCAGCACCCGACCCAGACCCTTGCCGATCTAATGACGATACGTTCCTTAAAAGGCCGCCTGGATCATATTACCATTGGTTTATGCGGTGATTTAAAATTCGGTCGTACCGTTCATTCCCTGATTAATGCCCTTGTCCGTTATCCGGGGGTTAAATTCGTTCTTATTTCCCCTCCAGAACTTCGCCTTCCGGCTTATCTGAAAGCAGAAGTACTGGATGCAAACAATGTTCCTTACGAAGAGGTTTCCAGTCTTGACGAAGCAATCGGTTCTCTTGATATTCTCTATATGACCAGAGTACAGAAGGAGCGTTTCTTTAATGAAGAAGACTATATCCGTCTGAAAGACTGTTATATTCTTGATAATACAAAGATGGCGATGGCAAAACCGGATATGCTTGTTTTACATCCTCTCCCTCGTGTAAATGAAATCGCCGTAGAAGTCGATGATGACCCTCGTGCAGTATACTTCAAGCAGGTACAGTATGCTGTATATGTCCGCATGGCTTTGATCTTAAAGCTGCTTGAATTAAAATAATAATCAGAAAGGATTTTTTGTTATGTTAAATGTAGGAAGCTTAAATGACGGCGTTGTTCTTGATCATATCGCAGCCGGCAAATCCATGGAAATCTATAAATACCTCGGATTGGATAAATTAGACTGCCAGGTTGCAATTATAAAAAATGCAAAGAGCCAGAAGATGGGACGGAAAGATATTATCAAAATCGAATCCCCGCTGGATGTGATCAATCTTGACATTCTCGGATATATTGATCACAATATTACCGTAAATATCATCCATAATGGTGAAATTTCAGAAAAGAAGATCCTTACACTTCCAAAGACCATCAAGAATGTATTAAAGTGCAAGAATCCACGATGTATCACTTCCATCGAGCAGGGGCTGGAGCAAATCTTTCTTCTTACAGATGAAGAAAAACAGATCTACAGATGCAGATACTGTGATGAAAAATATAAATAAAACACCTGGATATAAAAAGGACCTGTAATAACAGGTCCTTTTTATATGAGCAGAACTGTAAGCCGGGTTATGTATCAGATGATCATCTATCTAGATCTGACGTTGCCGCCAGACTCAAGCGACCTACCCGAAAGTAAGGACGGGCAATCCACTTTCTTATTCGGTCTTGCTTCGGATGGGGTTTACAGAGCCATGTCTGTTACCAGCCATGCGGTAGTCTCTTACACTGCCTTTCCACCCTTACCGGCAAAAGCCGGCGGTTTATTTCTGTTGCACTTTCCTGGGAGTCACCTCCACCGGACGTTATCCGGCATCCTGCCCTGCGAAGCCCGGACTTTCCTCACCTGCTGCCTTTCGGCATCGCAGCCGCGATCATCTGTTCTACTCACTCTTTTTACTATAACATTTTTCTTCCGGTTTGTCAAACATTAAAACAGCCACCGCCGATGAATTCCCTCAGCAGAGAATTTGCAGGAACAATGTCACTGCTGACTCCGAGGATATAATCCATGAATTTCAACATTCTCTTTGCTTCCGTATAATATGGGCTGTCAACCGCTATTCCAAACAACAGTGGTTCGACATACTGCTTTAATACTGCCAGTTCATAAATCAGTGCAGAATTAAACATAACATCTGCTTCTTCCTGATAAGGGAAAATATTTTTTTCCTCTCCTGCCCTTACGGACTGCCAGCGTGCAAGAGTTTCCTCCGCTGTCGCACCTCTCGTTCTTGCATCCCTTACAATCCGGCGAATCAGTCTGCAGTCCGTTGTGGAAATACGGTTATGTTCATCCACATTCAGCTGTGTCAATGCACTTATGTAGATTTTAAACTTGCTTTCTTTCGGCAGTGAAAAGGACAATTCATCATTCAAACAGTGAATTCCTTCAATTACCAGAATATCATCCGGTCCGAGTTTTAAGGTATCTCCCTTGTACTGTCTCTGCCCCGTCTTAAAATTAAAGGACGGAATCTCCACTTCTTCCCCTTTTAAAAGCCTTCCCATATCCTGGTTAAAGAGATTAATGTCGATTGCCTGCAATGCTTCAAAGTCATAGTCACCATTTTCATCCTTCGGATTATCTTCCCTGTTGACAAAGTAATTATCCACGGCAATCGGATGCGGATGCAGTCCACATGCCCTCAGCTGTACGGACAGCCGATGGGAAAATGTTGTTTTTCCGGAGGATGATGGACCTGCTATCATGATGAATTTTACATCCGGACGGTTCGCCAGCTGCTTTGCTATCTCGGCTATCTTCTGCTCCTGCAATGCCTCCTGCACCAGCATGATTTCTCCAATCTTTCCCTTTGAAATATTTTCATTCAAAGCACCTACTGCCCCGATTTCCAGTAATTCTCCCCATTTTGAGGATTCTTTCAGAACGGAAAATACTTTCTCCTGCGGGCAGAACTTCGGCACACGTCTCGGTTCTTCCTTTACTGGCATCTGAAGCACAAATCCCTCATCATAGGCATGAAGCTCAAAATATTTTAAATATCCGGTATTTGGAACCATATATCCATAAAAATAATCTTCAAATTTATTCAGCCTGTATACATTAACCCTGGAACTTCTACGGAACTTAAATAATCTTTCCTTATCATACATACGGTGCTTATGGAAAAATTCCATTGCCTCATTTGTTGATATGACATGTTTCTCAAACGGCATTGCAGCCTTGATAATCTCCGTCATTCTTGTCTTAACCTGATACAATTCATCCCTGGTTACCTGTAAATCGCCATCCACCTCGCAGTAATATCCCTTGCTCAGGGAATACATGACATTAATATTGTTAATCTTATGTCCATACACATCATAAAATGCCTTGAGCATTACCATAACCATGCTTCTTCTGTAGGTTTCATTTCCGCTCACTGTACCTGTCGTCAGGAATGTAATTTTATCCCCATCCTGCACCGGTTTCCACAGCTCGGATAATTTGTGGTTTACCATGGCAAGCACAATATCATCCTGATATTTTTTCTGATACCGCTGTGCCAGTTCCAGTAATTCTGTTCCCTCTTTACACTCAATATGCTCCCCTTCCACAATTACTTCAATATCACGCATCTTCTTTTCCTCCTGTCTTTTCCCGTTCCATCATAGATAAAGCCCGCTCCATTTCCAGAATTTCCCGTTCCACCTCTGCCTTTCTTCTGGAAGCTCCATCCCCCTGCTGTGTTTCTAAATGTGCAGAAATATTCCGGAATTTTTCCCTTTTCTCTTTCAGATAACGGTATAATGTATCATCTGCTTCCTCTATCAGTTTCTTTCCATATAAATAACAGATTTCATCCTGATACTGTTTTCTTACTTCATCGGGATTTTCTGCCTTCTCTGCTTTCATTACCGTATAATACTTTTCATGATCAAGAATCATTTTTTCCCGTACAATCTCATATCCATTCTGAATGAGATATTTTCTGACCAATTCTATCTCGGAATGTGGGGACAGAACAAGTGTCTGTGCCTGCTCTGCTGTTTCTTTTCCGTTCTCCAGAATTCGGACGGTTAATGCACCGCCCATTCCGGCTATAATAATTGTCTGTGCCTCTCCGGGCTTTAATTCTTTCAGTCCGTCAGACTGCCGTATCTGAATCCGGTCAGACATATTCTCCACTTCGATATGCTCTTTTGCTCTTTCAAGCGGTCCGCGGTTAATATCCATCGCATATGCATATTGTACGGTCTTTCTCTTTATCAGCTCAATCGGAATATATCCATGATCGGTTCCGATATCTGCTGCTGTCTGGCATGCCGGAACAAAATCCGCCACCAGATTTAATCTCTCTGATATCTGCATCTGTTATCCTCTGTACTGTTCCTTCTAATTTTCTAAAAAGTCTCTTAATTTTCTGCTCTTATTCGGATGCTTGATTTTCCACAATGCCTTTGCTTCAATCTGGCGGATCCGCTCCCTTGTCACATGAAATTCTTTTCCAACCTCTTCTAGGGTACGCTCTTTCCCATCATCCAGTCCATATCTCATAATCAGCACTTTTTTCTCCCGGTCAGAGAGGGAATCCATGACCTCGATCAATTTCTCCCGCAGGAGTGTATTGGTTGCCGCCTGGACAGGTGTTGCGATATGATCATCCTGGATAAAATCTCCCAGATGACTATCCTCTTCTTCCCCAATCGGTGTTTCCAAAGACACCGGCTCCTGTGCAAGCTTCATCACTTCATTTACCTTCTCTACGGTAAGATTTAGTTCCTTTGCCACTTCTTCCGGCTCTGGTTCTCTTCCCAGCTCATTTAATAAATCCCTCTGGGCACGCATCACTTTATTGATTGTATCCACCATATGCACCGGAATTCTTATGGTTCTTGCCTGATCCGCAATTGCTCTCGTAATTGCCTGCTTAATCCACCAGGTTGCATAGGTACTGAATTTATAACCTTTCCGGTAGTCAAATCTTTCCACCGCCTTCATCAGCCCGATATTTCCCTCCTGAATCAAATCCAGAAATGACATCCCTCTTCCGACGTATTTTTTTGCAATACTTACGACCAGCCTGAGATTTGCTTCCGCCAGTTCATCTTTGGCTGACATGTCGCCGGCCTCAATCCTCTTTGCACATTCTACTTCCTGTTCAGCAGTCATAAGCGGATATTTTCCCATTTCTTTTAAATACATACGGACCGAATCATTCATGCTGACATCTGAAATCGAATCATCCAGATCTATATTCTTGCTTTCCTTCTCTATCTGCTCCATCTCTTCCAGTGTATCTTCATCCAGCTCTGGAAAATCTTCCTCTTCCGTTTCATTAATCATTTCTTCTTCCTGTGGTTCATCCGGAAAATCTTCCATTCTAAGTCCTTCTTCCGTATTCTTTCTGATATCTTCTTTCATTGATTTTTCCACCCTTCAATTCATGATGCCGGAATTTCCCTTTTTACCTATAGGGAAATATGCAGAAAATCCAGTTTTTTCTGTTCCTGTATAATTTCCTGCAGTTCCTTTATATCTGCTGCTTTCCTGCTGCTTTCTTCCAGACTGTTTCTCTTTATTCTGATTACTGTCTCATTCAATGCCTTTTCTTTTTCCACCAGAGACAGTTCCTCCCTGAGCGGCATATTGAATAATGCAGATACCATTCTGTGTTCCTCTTCATTTTCAAAATAATCAATAATTTTCGCAGGATTTACATCCCCATTCCGTATCTGTTCAAACAGAATACGTGCAACTTTATTATATACAGGTTTTGAAAAATCATTCTCATCCAGTATGGTTTCTATCTTTCCTAACAGTCCCGGTTCATCCAGAAGCCATGTAAGCAATATCTTTTGTGCCTGAATCACGGCATTTTCCTGTTTTGCCTCCTGTCTTTCCCTCTTTGCCGGTGCAGATGGCTCACTGTGACTTCCCTGATTTGCCTGATAGCTATAAGCTTGCCTGGTTACTGACTTTACCATGCTGTCCTTTGGAATATTATATTCCCTGCATACCGCATCCATGTAAACATTCCGCTCCAGTTCATCTTCAAATTCCAGAAGTTTTCTGGCAACACCGGTATAAAAAGCTGATTTCTGCTCCGGATCCTGCAGATCGGATTCTTCCTGCATCCGGTCAATTTCAAACAGAAAACTATTCCTCGCCTGTCCGATTCTTTCCTCATATTGTTCCGCACCCATATTTTTAATAAATTCATCTGGATCTTTATACGGCTTCATATTTACAACCTTCGTCGATAATCCAGCTTCCTTCAGCATCGGGATTGCCCGGAGTGCCGCCTTAACGCCAGCACCATCACTGTCATAGGTCAGATATACATTCTCAGTATAACGCTTCATCAACAGACACTGCCTTGAGGTAAATGCTGTACCAAGCGAAGCTACCGCATTGGAAAATCCCGCCTGATGTAATGCGATGACATCCATATATCCCTCGCAGATTAACAGCCTTCCCTTTCTGCTGTTCTTTGCATAATTCATGCCGTAAAGATTTCTGCTCTTATCAAAGAGAATCGTTTCCGGGGAATTCAGGTATTTTGGCTCACCTTCTCCCATCACACGTCCGCCGAATCCGATGACTTTATTGTTAATATCCATAATCGGAAACATAACCCGGTTAAAGAATTTGTCAAAAACGCCCCGCTCCGTATAAGTGAACAGACCGCTTTCCTTCAGGGTTTCGTCCCGGTATCCTTTTTCTTTCAGATAACGGTATAAATCATCTTTATAGTTCTGTGCATACCCCAGCCCGAATTTCACGATGGTTTCATCCGATAATCCACGCTTTCTTAAATAATCATACCCCTGCTTTCCTTTTTCACTCTTTAATAAATGAAAAAAATACAATGCGGCTTCTTTATTTATTTCCAGCAGATCCGCTTTGAGACTGTTTCTCTGTCGCTCCTCGGCGGACTGCTGTACCTGTGGCAGTTCTATCCCTGCACGTTCTGCAAGAACCCGGACTGCCTCCGGAAATGTATAATTCTCGTATTTCATAAGGAAGGAATACACATTTCCTCCCTCTCCGCATCCAAAACAGTGAAAGATCTGGCGCTGCCCGTTTACCGAAAAAGAGGGCGATTTTTCATTATGAAACGGACACAGACCAAAGTATGTACTTCCCTTTTTTTTCAATTTTACATATCCTGAAACTACATCAACAATGTCGTTCCTGCTTCTTATTTCTTCTATGAGTTCTTCTGAATAATACATATCTCTTTCCTTTTCCTGACATCTTGTCCCTCAACTCATTATATGCCTCTTTTTTTCATATTATGACGAAAATTTTATCATATTGCCGCATTTAATGCAATTTCTATCATATCCGTAAAAGATTTCTGTCGTTCTTCCGCTGTCGTAATCTCATCCGATACAAAGGAATCCGATATAGTAAGGATACATGCTGCCTGTTTTTTGCATACATTTGCATTATGAAACAAAGCAAAGCTTTCCATCTCGACTGCAAGGCAGCCTTCCTTCCGGAAGAGTTCTTTATAATATCCTGATTTTTCGCGGTAAAATACATCCGTAGAATGAACTTTTCCACGGACAAGCTTCTTGTTCAGTTCTTTTGCTGCCGCTTCAATCTCCCGGTTTAAGCCGGCGGACGGAAACAATACATGATCCTCACAGCCATTCTGCACATATGCATAGGAAGATTCTGAATAAGCTGCATCTACCAGCATGGTATCAAAAATCTTCAAATCACTGCAGTAAGATCCTGCCGAACCTACCCGGATAATTTTATCCACGTCATAAATCCGGTATAATTCATAGGAATAGATTCCCATGGAAGGCATTCCCATGCCGGATGCCATGACAGATATTTCTTTTCCCTTATAAATACCCGTATAACCATACATATTCCTTACTTCATTAAACAGAACCGGTGTTTCTAACCAGTTTTCCGCAATAAATTTCGCTCTCAAAGGATCACCCGGCATGATAACTGTTTTTGCAATATCTTTCTTTTCTGCATTATTGTGTGGTGTTGCCATATATATCCCTCCTCTTATAAATTAAATCGTTATATTTACAGACTATTCTTTATATTATACCATATTTTCATCATAAAATCTATTAATTTTCTGCCATTATTTTTACCCATATCTACGAAAGAAATTGTCTTTGTACTTAAAAAAATTCAAAAATATGTAAATAATTGTTGACACATTACCATTTTGGATATAAAATACTTATATCTTTTAAAAAAGGAGGTTATATTATGTTTAAAAGATTAGTAGCAGTAGCAACAACAACAGCTTTAACAGTTGCTATGGCAGTAACAGCTTTCGCAGCAGGAAGCTTAAATGATGCAGAGAAAGATATCATTAAAGCATTAAATGATAACAAAGTTCCTGCAAATTATGTAGCAGAGGTTCAGAAGGTATTAGAAGATGAAAGTGTTAATGTTTCAGCAGCAGATGCTAAGACAGCAGTCGCTAACATCGCTAAGGCTAAAGATTTAGTTGGTAACAAGTCACTTGATGAAATCAAGGCTGATAAGGACTTACTAAAGAAAGTTCAGGATCTTGTATCTTCAACAGCAGCTCTTAAGTCTGTTAATGTAAAGGTTAGCTTCGATGCAACATCAGGCAAGCCATCTGTAGCTACAAAGGATGGTAAGGTTGTTCTTGCAGACGCTAGCATCGCAAAGACAGGTGTTGACTTCTCAACTACAGCAGCAGTCGTTGCAGGCTTAGGCTTATCCGTTGCTGGTATCGCAGTTATCGCTAAGAAAAAAGACTTAGTAAATGCATAATCATCGGAAATTCCGAAAAATTAATAAAATAATGGCATATGTTTATATGCCATTATTTTTTTCTATTCTGTCATATGGAATTGTTTATCTGATGACCTCAGATATGATATCACTTGCAACGGGTGTGACACAGTTAATCATGACAGAATCTGACCCTGATTTCAGTGTTGACTATGCAAATACCTTTAATCCCGGATCGGTTGAAATCTCAAATGATAATACCGTGAAGCGTGCAGATGTTCCGCAGGCAAATTACGGGGATTTATATGCCTATGTCAAATGTCAGGATATTGGACTTGACTGCCCTGTCTACATGGGTTCAGACAATTCCATTCTGAAACTTGGTGCCGGACAGGTTACCGCTACTTACCAGCCCGGGTTTGGCCGTCTCATTATGATCGGCGCCCATAATAATACCTTCTTTAATTGTCTGAAGAGCATTCAGACCGGAACTGTTATTACCATGGAAACAAGTTATGGCACTTATACTTATCAGGTGAATTCAACCGAAGTAGTCGATGTAACCGATAAGGATGCCTACGACTTCTTCACAGACCATGAACAGCTTCTTCTCTACACCTGCTATCCTTTCGATATGTTAGCAAGTACGGATTACCGTTTTATGGTTCATGCCGATTTGGTATCAGGTCCAACGATTGTAGACTAGGAGGAGAATTATCATGGAAGGATTTTTACAGAAATTAAAAAACCATAAGATTGTTTTGTTTTGCATCGCCTTATTTCTGGTCGCATTAATCATGGTTATTTTTATTGCCACCAGAAGCACTCCTGCTCCCAAAGAACCTGAAAACACTTCTACGGACGCAGAAAGTACCACAATCGAAACTACAACAGAGGAAACCACAACTGTTCCTCCGGAAACTACGACAGAAGAAACTACTACTGTTCCTCCGGAAACACAGACTGTGCATCTCAGCGATTATGACCAAATCAGTGAAGGCTCTCTTTATGGATATTTAAGCTGTGAGAAAATCGGATTAAACTGTTCTGTATACATGGGTGATGATAGTTATATTTTAAGAAAAGGAGCCGGACAGATTCCTGCTACATTTCTTCCGGGAGAAGGCGGACTTATTATGTTAGGAGCACATAACAACTCTTATTTTAACTGTCTGCAGTATTCTGAAATTGGCGATATTATCACTCTTGAAACCAGTTATGGCATTTACCAGTATCAGGTAGTTTCCACGGAAACCGTGGATGTTTCTGATAAAAATGCCTATGATTTCTATACCAATCATGAACAGCTTCTTCTCTACACCTGCTATCCTTTTGATACATTATCCAGTACTGTTTACCGGTACATGGTTCATGCAGATTTGATATCAGGACCTTCTGTGGTTGATTAAAGGAGAAACTTATGACTAAGGAAAATCATTATTCAAAAAATAATTCCCGCTTAAAACAGTTCTTTTGCATTATCAGCAGTTTTCTGCTGGCAGTCTCGCTGACTGTTCTTGCACTGTTTATCTGCGTAAAAGCGGGATTTGCAAATATTTCCCAGATAACCAGGGCTTTTGGAGATTCTAACTATTATAATTCCGTTTATAATACCATGATGGACGAATGTGAGAATGAAGCCATTATCTCAGGGTTATCAAAAGATATTTTTACCGGTGTATTCAGTCTGGATGAACTGACAAGTTATTGTAATACTTATGCCAGCTCCATGATGAATAACCAGTCTTACACCCTTGATACTTCTGCCATGGAACAGAAGCTTTCCGAGAATATCCAGGCTTATGTAAGTGAAAATAACCTTGCCGTAGACGGAGATATGAATGAAGTCATCCATAATTTTACTTCAACCATTATGGCATATTATAAAACAGCAGTCCAGCTTCCTTATTTTGATCAGATTGCTTCCATGTTCCGGTTGTTTGATAAATTACTGATGTATATTCTGCCATGTATGATTGTCTTTTCCATCGTACTGATTATTCTTCTGTTCCGTCTGAATACATTTAAGAAGAACCGAATCTTTCGTTACCTGGCATACAGTGCATTGTCATCAGCAATTTCCGTTCTGATTCTCCCTGCTTTCTGCTATATTACAAAATTCTACCGAAAGCTTGCCATCAGTCCGGAATATGTATACAAATATATCATATCTTATATTGAAAATGGTATCTTTATCTTCTTAATTGCCGGCATCATACTCTTTGTTTTTGGCATTGTTTTCATTATCACAAGCAGTATGATCAAAGCAAAACTGAAGAAAGAATATGTACCTGTACATCATCATCACCATGAAATGGAGGTATAATATGTCAGATTTTATTTATCCGAAAGAACCCTTGCATCCGGCTGCAAAACCGGTGTGGGGACAGAAAGAACCTGCTCATAGTACCTGGTTTACCCACGATCCTGCGATTTATCACGATCCAGTATCGAAGGATTATTTTCTGTATTGTACGGATGCAAAATGTATGCGTTCCCATGATATGATTGTCTGGGAAACACTCGGAAAAGCCGTGGAAAAGCCTCCAAAGGAAGCAATTGACTGGACCGGAAGCGATGCCATCTGGGCACCGGATATCGTAAAAGTCGGGGATGAATACCGCCTGTATTGCTCTAATTCTTCTTTTGGATCACAGCGTTCCTGCATCTTCCTTGCCGTATCGGATAAGGCAGACGGACCTTTTATTCCAAAAGGCGTGGTATTCCGTTCGGATGAAAGCATGCCTGTCAATGCCATTGATGCAAATATTATCGAAGATGTCAGGAATGGAAAACAGTATATGGTATATGGCTCTTTCTGGGGCGGATGCCATATCATCGAACTTAACAAAGAAACCGGATTTGCCAGAGATACTTCCGGACAGCCGGGAATCTGTCTTGCCAGAAGACCGTTATGGACGGACGGGGCAATCGAAGGTCCGTATATCATCTATAACGAAAAGACAGATTATTATTATCTGTTTGTATCCTATGCTTCCCTGCGCAGTGATTATAATATCCGTGTAGGACGCAGCCGGAATGTAACCGGTCCGTACCTTGACCATAACGGCAGAAATATGACCGATTTGGACGACGGTGACTGCAGCATCGGCTATATGCCGGCATGCGGTTATAAATTTGATGACGATCCGGTTGGATTTATGGGGCCGGGACATAATTCCGTACTCCATGATTCTGATGACGAATGGTATCTTATCTGCCATATCCGGGAACATAATTTCCGCGGTGAGGAACCTTCCACCCTTCATATCCGCAAAATGCTGTGGACCAGTGATGGCTGGCCGGTTGTTTCACCGGAAATCTATTCGGGCGAAAAAGCCCAGCCGGTCTCTGCTGATATGGTATGCGGCAATTATGAACGGATCCGGCTTACCCCAACCGTTCCACAGGGAATGCTGACATCCGTAAAAATGTCACTTCATCCGGACGGCAGTGGTTTTCTTGCAAATTCCATCCGGATTCACTGGGAACTTGCGGATGAATTTACCATAAAGATTACCTACGGACCTTCCACGGAACTGTTAAAGGTTCTCCCTGCCTGGGATTATGAAGCCTGGAAGCCGGCTCTGGTATTAACCGGAACAGACAACCATCATATCTGTGTATGGGGAAAAAAATACGAATAAAGCCAAAGAAAGCCATTACCTAAAAGTAACGGCTTTCTTTTTGCTTTATTCTGTAATCAGATACTTAATAAACTCTTTTACCATCTGTTTGTCTTTTGAACCGTCAGCTACCTGCAGGATATAATGGTTCGGCGATGGATAATCGTCTCCGAAATATTCTTTTGCCTTCGGACATTTGTCAAAAACAAGGCCTGCAGGATGCTCATCCGTAAGATAAAGAAATGACCGCATCCCATCCAGTTCCTCCGCAGAAAATATCTCATCGAGAAATACAGACGGCTCACCGATCTGATCCACGGTATTTATTATCAAATCGATTTCGCCATTTGTCAGGGAAGTGTTATAATCCGATACTCCTGCTATTTCAAGATTCACATCCTGGAAATTCTTCTGGTCAAGAAACATCGTCTTATAATAAAATCCCGCTTCCCCATCTTTTAAACCTGCAGTTTTCTCAAAATCCCGCAGCAGATTTCCTGCCGTTTCCAGATTCATCTCTGAGGTTTCATCTGCAATAACCAAATTTACCTGCTGTCCCTGGCTTTTATCCCTTACAAGAACTGCTATTACCAGGATAACGAAAAGGACTGCCAATACATGAAACTTATAATAGTAAAAAAAGTTCTGTATTTTTTCTTTCAAATCAGCACCTCATATTATTTTGCTGCTTCTTCTACCTGTATTTTACGGATTTCCTTGGTTCTGATTTCTTTGCAGATATCATTTACAAAGGTATCCAGTGATTTCTGGCCCTCATCACCTAAATATCTGCTTCTTACAGATACCACATTTTCTTCTTCTTCCTTCTGTCCTACGACTAACATATAAGGAACTCTCTTCAATCTTGCATCACGAATCTTGAATCCAATCTTTTCGGAACGGTTGTCCACACTGCTCCGGATACCGTTTGCCACTAGTTCTGCATTGACTTTGTTTGCGTAATCCGCATATTTTTCAGAAATTGGAAGAACTCTTACCTGTTCCGGACACAGCCATGTAGGGAATAATCCTGCATATTTTTCAATCAGCCATGCGATTGTTCTCTCATAGCATCCAACGGATGTTCTGTGAATAATGTAAGGTCTCTTCTTGTCACCGTTTTCGTCGATATAATACATATCAAACTGCTCTGCAAGAAGTGCATCCCACTGAATGGTAATCATGGTATCTTCTTTTCCATATACGTTCTTTGCGTTGATATCTACCTTTGGTCCGTAGAATGCAGCTTCTCCCACATCTTCTACGAATGGGATATTTAATTCCGTAAGCATCTGTCTGATATGACCTTCTGTTTCTTCCCATACTTCCGGTGCACCGATGTATTTTTCTTTATTGGAAGGATCCCATTTGGAAAGATGATATGTTACATCTTCTTCCACACCGAGCATCTGCAGGCAGTACTGTGCAAGTGCGATACAATCCTTAAATTCCTTTACCATCTGGTCAGGACGCACAATTAAATGTCCCTCGGAAATCGTAAACTGACGGACTCTTGTCAGACCATGCATCTCACCTGAATCCTCATTACGGAATAAGGTAGATGTCTCACCATATCTGCAAGGAAGGTCTCTGTAACTCTTCTGGCTTGCCTTGTATACATAATACTGGAATGGACAGGTCATTGGACGAAGTGCAAATACTTCATCGTCCTTCTCTTCATCCCCAAGTACAAACATACCATCTTTGTAATGATCCCAATGTCCGGAAATCTTATATAAATCGGATTTTGCCATCAGAGGAGTCTGTGTTCTCATGTAACCTCTCTTTGTTTCCTCATCCTCAATCCATCTCTTTAATTCGTTCATGATGATAACACCATTCGGCATAATCAGTGGAAGTCCCTGTCCGATAACATCTACGGTTGTAAAGATTTCCATCTCGCGTCCGAGCTTATTATGGTCACGCTTCTTGATATCTTCCAGATGCTCCAGATATGCGTCCAGATCCGCTTTCTTTGTATATGCCGTTCCGTAAATTCTGGAAAGCATCTTATTCTTCTCTGAGCCTCTCCAATATGCTCCTGAAGAAGAAATCAGCTTAAATGCCTTAATCGTCTTTGTACTCATCAGATGAGGACCTGCACAGAGGTCTGTGAAGTCGCCCTGGCTGTAGAAGCTGATAACGGCATCTTCCGGAAGGTCACGGATTAATTCTACCTTGTATGGCTCGTTTCTCTCTTCCATAAACTTAATTGCCTCATTTCTTGGAAGCTCAAAACGCTTGATTTCTGCACCTTCTTTGATGATTTTCTTCATCTCGGCTTCAATCTTGTCCAAATCTTCCCTTGAAAATGATTCATGGTCAAAATCATAATAGAATCCGGTATCAATAGACGGTCCGATTGCCAGTTTTGCTTCCGGATACAGTCTTTTTACTGCTTCTGCCAGTACATGGGAACAGGTGTGGCGGTAAGCTGCCTTTCCTGCCTCATCATCGAAGGTCAGAATGCTTAACTCACAGTCTTTATCCACAACGGTACGAAGGTCTGCCACCTCTCCGTTTATTTCTCCGGCACATGCCACTCTTGCAAGTCCTTCGCTGATATCCTTTGCAATCTCAATAATGGACATTGCAGATTCATATTCTTTTACAGAACCATCTTTTAATGTAATCTTCATTCTTATTACCTCACTTTTTGCGATTATATCATTGATTTGAACTGATTTCACAGAACCTTCCGGAAATCATAGGAAACGAGACGAAAAAAATCCCGCAACTTCCGTTGCGGGACGAATATTCTTCGCGGTTCCACCCTGCTTGCTCTTCTACTATAAAATAGGAAAAGCCACTTTCATGATGATAACGGAATCACCGGACCGGATTAGGGCCACTCAGAGGTAGTTTTCACATATCTTTCCATAAAACACTTCCAGCACCCGGTGTTTCTCTCTGTATGTTCTGTATATGCTACTCTTCTCGTCAGCGTGTTCAATCAATATTTCTCTTTGTTATAGAAGTATATCATTAAAATTTCAAAAGTCAATACATTATTAATGGAAAATATTGTTTTTTTTTCAAAGCTATGCTAAACTCAATCTGTTATTATTACTATTTGGAAAGAGGATTCTGCTTATGAAAAAATCAAATACTGTCAATCTGCTGACCATCTTATTTCTTACGGTATTTCCGCTTATTTTTGATGATCACTATTTCAATATCACAATCACAAAATACTATACTTTTGCCATACTGTGCCTTGCGATATTTTTCGCAGCACTGTATTACAAAATAACTTCCGTGGATTTGAAAAAGAAAATAACTCTGTCAAGGACAGACTTTATCATGCTTTTATTTCTCGGCTCAAGTACCCTGTCCTGCCTGCTCTCAGAGTGGAAATATGCCTCATTTACCGGATCTTCCGGCAAACACATCGGGCTTTTATTTCTGTTGCTCTGCGGCATGCTTTATTACGGAATTACAAGGTATATGACCATTACCCGTCCTATTCTGTATTCCTTTCCGGCCATTCTGATTCTTTGCTCCGTCATGAGCCTGTTCCAGTTCTGCGGATATGATGTTCTGGATTTTTATAAAGATATGGCTGCTGGAACTTCCGTTATGTATATCGCTACTTTCGGACATGTTGATGTATTTTCCGCATTTTTATCTGTGTATCTGCCGGTCTGCATGTACCTGTTCTGTCATACTTCCGCAAAGAATGAACAAGTTCTGTACGGAGCAGGCTGTTTCTTCGGGATTCTGGGTGTTTTCTGTGCAAACAGTGACAGTGCCTATCTCGGACTCGCCACCGCCCTTGCAGTCCTTCTGGTTTTTGCTCTCTCCGACCGTGCAGCATTGCTTTCCTACAGCTTTTTATTATGGATTTACTGCTGTGCTGCCGCTCTGTTCCAGCTTCTTCCGATGCTGTCTGCCGATATGCGTACCCCGTCAGAGCTGACTGCAATGATGACGGCTATGCCAGTCATGCTGTCCGTCCTGATTTTTGCCGTTATCCTGTTCTGTCTCTCCCGCTTTTTCCATGCCAGAGAGATGAACCCGCCCGGATTTTTAAAGTATGCCTGCATGACTGTATGCATTCTGATTCTGCTTGTCCTGCTGTTCCTGTTCGTGTATTTCAGCTTTTTCGATACCCGGACGCCACTTGGGAACCTGGAAGGATATCTCCGCTTTAACGATCACTGGGGATCGGATCGCGGCTATGTGTGGAGCTGGCTGCTACAGATTTTCGCAGTTTCTCCATTTCTGACCATTCTCTTCGGAGCCGGCCCTGATACAACAACACTCCTGCTCTATAAGTATTTTGAGCCGGAAATGACCAGCCTCGGTTCGTATTACGCAAGCGCACATAATGAATATCTTAACTATCTGGTAACGATTGGTCTTGCCGGTCTGGTCTTCTACCTGCTGCTTGTCCTGTTTTCCGTTATCCGCTGTTTCCGCCGCAGACAGGAAAATGCTTTCTTTGGTGCGGTCGGAATTGCAATCCTTGCTTATTCCGCCATGGCCTTCGTCAATATCTCGCAACCGATTACCGTACCATTCCTGTTCCTTCTCATTGGATTTGCCAATATCAAATCTCATTAATTTCAGAAATAAAAAGAACTCTTTCCGGATATTGCTCTGGAAGGAGTTCTTTTATTCTGATTCACTTTTGAATTAATATTTCTTAAGTTTTGTTACCGTTACCGTACAGTACAGCAGTTTTCCGTCGATATTTGCCGTGATCGTTGTTGTTCCCGGCTTTCTTCCGATTACTGTACCATTGGATGATACGGTTGCAATTCTGTTGTTATTTGTATACCATTTAATTCTTCCGCTTGCCCCAAATACATCAAGTGTATAAGAGTCGTACTGTTCCAGTGTAATATGTGTCGCATTCAATGCCACTACATTTAATTCACAAACACCTTCTGCTCCCGAAGAGGAAATACAATAAATCTCACAGCTTCCCTGACCTCTTGCAGTTACCACACCACTAGAAGATACGGTTGCCACTGCCGGATCCGATGTAATCCATTCGATCGTATCTGTTGAATTCGATGGCTTCAGCTTGTATTTCAAGGAAGATGTCTGACCCGGAAGCAGTGTCAGTGTACCTGAACTGATTCTGACACCTGTTGCCGCAATGACCGGTTTTACGGTTACCTTAACGATTGCCGTAACATTATTTCCATCGGTTGAAGTTGCATATACATAACAGGTACCTGCCTTTACACCTGTAATTCCGCCATTGTAATCCACATATGCAATGGATTCATCAGAAGATGACCACGCAATATTGGTATAGGTCGCATCGGATGGGGATACTGTCGCAGTTACATTGACCGTTTTTCCTTCCAGCATGGTGACATAGGACGGAGATACCTGAATAGAGCTTACCGGCTTGATACAGGTATAGGTAACCTGATCATAGACACCGCTGCCATCCGCTGCCATCGCAGTTATGACTGCTGTTCCGTATCCTACCGCTGTAACCACACCTCTGTCCGTTACCTGGATAACACCATTGTTACTGGATGACCAGTTAACTCCGGTATTGGTTGCGGAATCAGGTGTTACATCTGCTGTCAGCATACGGGTTTCGCCATAATTGATATTTCCAGTAGCTCCCTGAATCTTAACGGCTGTAACAAATTCATATACTTCTACTTCACAACTTGCCACCAGACCTCTTTCCACGGTGGTTGCAAGAATAATACATTTTCCTCCTTTTAATCCGGTTACAATACCATTCGCATCTACGCTGGCGATATCCGGATCACTCGAGGTATAGGTTACGGATTTATTATCCGCATCAATCGGTGTAACCGTCGGTATCAGTACAAATTTACTTCCTTTATAAATCGCCGTACTTTCAATATTTAGTGAAATTCCGGTTACCGGTTCGAGTACGGTTAATTTACAGGTTGCAAACACACCTGTATCAATACTGGTTGCCGTAATGGTTGTTTCTCCTGCATCCAAAGTCGTTACTTTACCAGTGGAATCCACGGTAGCAACATTTGAATTGGAAGAAGACCATGATATTGCGGGGTTATCCGCATTGGATGGATTTGCCGTTGCATACAGCCAGAAATCCGTTCCCCTACGCACTTCCATCACTTCACTGCTTATGGTTACACTTGTAACCGGCTGGTAAACTTTTACATTACATAGTGCAGTTACACCACTGTCCACAGACTGAACCAGAACAGCTGCATCACCGCCTGCTACTGCGGTTAAAAGACCATCTTCTACCGTTACCACGGAGGTATTGGAAGAAACCCAGGTCAGTTCTTTATTCGTTGCGTCCTTTGGAAGAACGGTCGAGGTAAGTCTTAAAGTCTCACCAATTTTCAATGTAACATCCGTATAATCAAGGGATACAGATGTTACCGGCTGTTCAATTACGAACTCACAGGTTGCAACCAGGTTGATTCCGTCTGTTCCGGTATCCTCTGTCTGACAGAGAACGGTTGCATTTCCCGGTGCAACGAAAGTTACAAAACCATTCTTATCTACGGTAAGAACACTTGGATTGGATGATTCCCAGACAACGTTCTTATTTACACCGTTTCCTTCCGGAAGAATGTTATAGGACAACTGATATGTTCCAAGTGAAAGACTGCATCTTACCCTGGTTTCAGAAAGTGTAATAGCTGTTACCGGCACTCTGACATGCAGCTTACAGGATGCCACTTTGACACCATCCAGTGTAACTACGGAAATCGTACAGTCACCACCATCAACAGCCGAGATAACACCGGCATCTGAAACCGTGGCTACCGATTCATCGGAGGATACCCAGATAACCTGTGTATTATCTGCCTTTTCTGGTTCAAAAATAAGTTTTAACGGATACTGCTCCCCTTTATCAATCTCAAGCTCTGTCGGAACCAGTGTGATATTCTGAACCGGTTCGTTGATACTTACCTGACATTCTGCATATTTCTTTACCCCGTTTACTTCCTGAATAGCCTTGATTACAGCATTTCCTTTTTTCACACCCGTTACGCTTACGGTATATTTATCTGTATCTGATAATGTCACTGTCGCTATCGACTCATCGGATGAAGTCCAGGTAACATTTGCCTTCTGATCTGTTACAATCGCATACAAATCAAAGCTTTCCCCGACGTTCATCATATGTTCCGTTTCGCTTACGGCAAAGGAATCAATAACCGTAACCTTGATTGCGGAAGAATGCATTCTCTGTCCGTCTATCAGTGTCTTACTATCAAGTGTTGCTGTAACATTTGCCGTACCGCTTGCTCTTGCGGTCAGCACACCGTCCGCATCCACTGCTACAATGTTTGTATTATCCGAAGTCCAGTTTACACCCTTTAAATCATCCTCGGATGCATTGGTTTTCAGCTGTACGGTATCACCGACTGCTGTATACAAATCGCCGTTTGTAATACCGAACTTAACCATAACATTGACGGAATCACCAAATCTTGCTGCCAATTCTGCCGGTGTAAGATCTGCAAATGCAGTCTTTGAATAATCATATTTTGGATAAGCATACAACAGAACGTATCCTGCTGTTTCACCATATGCATATCCGTCACTGTCCACGACCAGATAATCTTCATTTGCACTGGTAATGGTGACATCCTTATTCGCACTTGCGTTTGTTGTTCCTGTCACAACATCCGTATAAGTACCCGGATTAATCTGCATGGTTTCCAGTTTCATTGCCTCTGTAAATCTGATATTTACCAGAACATCAAAGGTACAGTACTGGTTGTTGTCCGGTGTTCTGATGGTAATGGTTGCTGAACCACCGGATACCGCTGTTACAGTTCCTGTTCCGTCACCGTTGGACGCAACGGAAACAACATCACTGTCATCCGAACTCCAGAGCAGATCCTCGTCTGACTTATAGTTAGTTGAAATCACCGCCTTACTGCCGATGGATGCAAGCTGGATGAATCCGTTGGATAAATCATTTGTTACACCAAGCTTTACGGTAATTGTCAATACATCTGATTTTGTAACCTCTACCCCATTATTATCAAAGGTGTAGCTGGCGGTTATCTTTGTCGTTCCTGCACCGGTTGCCTTCAGATAAACATACTGCCCGGTTGTATTGCTGACACTGACGATATCCTGATCATCACTTGTCCATTGTATCTCATCCGGATTTAAATCATCCACGCCGGTAACGGATGCGGCAAAGTATTCCATATGTCCCACTTCCCAGGATGTCAGGTTTACCTGATTATCCGGAGTATCCGCCGACATTATGGAAATGCCTACAGAAGCCGCCATAATACTTCCCATTCCGATAAAGGAAACTGCTAATACTATCACAACTCCCAGGAGCTGTTTCCAGTATTTTAATATCTGTTTCATAAATCCTTCTCCTTTCCTCACAATCTGAAACTTATATCGGTTTTTTCCGATGATACTTTAGTCTGTTCTTCACTTCATTACCTCAACCTGTTTACTTCAAACCGTTCCATCGTGTCTACGCAAAACAAGAGATTCCGGTATCTTTCATCCAGATCCCCATCCTCCACCGTTACATCAAGTGCGGCCGCCAGATCATCAATCAGCCGGTCTGTAATCCGGTTTCTCATTCCGACCAGAATCCGCTTTTTCTGTTCAAAGGTATCTGCATCCAGAAATTCCATCAAATCAGGGTTCGGACGTTCCTCCTCCGGCAATGTCACGGATTCTGGTAAAACTTCTGCTTTTTCAGGAGTTTCCACCGATGTTTTTGCAATATCCATACCAGAATCTGTCTGTCCCGGAATCACTTTCTCAAAACGGTATTTCTGCTTTACCATCGGATATTTTTCATGATCCACTTCACTCATAAACATCTCAAGCGGTCTTGCGTAGATACCATACGAGCCATACAATGCCTGGTATATCACAAGTTCTTCCCCGGTTTCTGAATGTTGTGCAACGGCAATGACCTGATATAATTTGTTTTTAAAATGTCTGTAAAATTCATGTGGTTCAGGCTTTTTTCTTTCCATCTTCTTTCCTCCAAAAAGAAAAATACAATCGGATTTTCAAAAGATATGGCTGCACAGGCAGCCATATCGGTATGTGTTATGTTTTACAGCATCTCTTCTAAAGTCTTTCTGATTGCTTTGATAAAGTCTTCGCTGTTTAACACAGTCGGATTTTCCATTGTTGTGATAATGGCAAGATCATTTGTCATCTGGCCGTCTTCGATTGTCTTAATGCAGGCACGTTCAAGCTTATCTGCAAACTCCTGAAGTTCTTTGATTCCATCCATCTCACCACGTTTTCTCAAAGCGCCTGTCCATGCAAAGATGGTTGCAATCGGATTGGTGGATGTCTTCTCACCTTTTAAATGTCTGTAATAATGTCTCTGAACCGTACCATGTGCTGCTTCGTATTCATAGTAGCCCTGTGGAGATACCAGTACGGAAGTCATCATGGATAAAGAACCGAATGCAGTTGCTACCATATCGCTCATAACGTCACCGTCATAATTCTTGCATGCCCAGATATATCCTCCTTCGGAACGGATCACCCTTGCAACGGCATCATCAATCAGGGTGTAGAAGTATTCAATGCCTGCTTCTTTGAATTTCTCATCATATTCCTGATCATAAATTTCCTGGAAGATATCTTTAAAAGTATGATCATATTTCTTTGAAATGGTATCTTTGGTTGCAAACCATACGTCCTGCTTTGTATCAAGTGCATAGTTAAAACAGCTTCTTGCAAAGCTCTCAATAGAACCAACCAGATTGTGCTGGCCCTGGATAATGCCTGCACCCTTGAATTCATGAATCAGTTCCCTTGATTCTGTGCCATCTTCTGCTGTATAGACAAGTTCTGCCTTTCCTGCACCCGGAATCTTCATTTCAGAAGCCTTGTATACATCACCATATGCATGTCTTGCGATTGTGATTGGTTTTTTCCATGTCTTTACATACGGTTCAATTCCCTTTACGATAATCGGAGCACGAAATACTGTTCCATCAAGAATGGCACGGATCGTTCCATTCGGACTCTTCCACATTTCCTTCAGATCATATTCTGTCATTCTTGCTGCATTAGGAGTGATTGTTGCACATTTTACGGCTACACCATATTTTTTGGTTGCTTCTGCAGATTCTGTCGTAACTTTATCGTCCGTCGCATTTCTGTATTCAAGTCCCAAATCATAGTACTCAGTTTTTAAATCTATAAACGGAAGTAATAACTCATCCTTAATCCATTTCCAAAGGATTCTTGTCATTTCATCCCCGTCCATCTCAACTAATGGTGTTGTCATCTTAATCTTTTCCATCTTATTATTGTCCTCCAGATTATAATTTTTAAAACTTTCCTTTGTTTTATCCATATATATACTATTTAAGTATAGCACGACACTCTCTCATTTTCAACTGTTTTATGGAAACAATAATTCATCCACGGTCACAAATTCATACTGTTCCTGCTGCAGTGCATCCACGATCCGGACAGCCGCATCCACAGAGGTATCAAAGATATCATGCAGCAGAATAATATCATTTTCTTTTACCTGTTTCAGAACACGCTCCGTTACCAAGTCGGTATTCTGAACACTCCAGTCCAGAGGATCTACGTCCCACAGAACGACAAACATATCCAGCTGCTCCTTCATTTTTTTCGTACATTCCCCGTAGGGCGGACGTAAGAACAATGGTCTTTCCCCTGTTATTTCTTCAATTACCCTGCTGTTTTTCTGTACCTCCTCAATTGCACTTTCACAGGATACCCCGGTAAGCTGTATATGACTGTAAGTATGGTTTCCTATGATATGTCCTTCTTCCTTCATTCTTCTTAAAGTGTCCGGATATTCTTCCACTTTCTCCCCCACTACAAAAAAAGTAGCCCTGACATTTCTTTTTTGCAATTCATCCAGAAGCCGCTCTGTACTGCTTCCCGGACCATCATCAAAGGTAAGGGCTACTTTTTTCACACTGTCATCCTTCAGGACATTTTCCTGATTTTGCAGGATATGTCCGGCTACATCTTTTATATTTTCCACATTTCCGGTACGTCCGGCTTTTAATGCAATGATATACAGAACAATCATTCCTGCCACATAAATTATTTTCTTTGCTCCCGTCTTCATGAACAGACCTCTGAATTTTCCTGTATATTATATATATTTCCCCCGCTGGTTTATTATTACAGATTCCACACGGCAAAAAGCGGGATGCTGATCTGCTTTTCATATACGTTTGCCTTATCCCATGTAATACATACGGTCATTGGATACTGTACCGAAACATTTTCTTTTCTTCCAGTCCTGACCGGCACTGTCTCCTTTTCACTCCGGCAGAGAAAAGTGACTTCTGATTTCTCATTTTCATCGGTTAAAAATCCCGTCACTTCACTTAACTCCGACACCCTCAGCTGCTGTAAAACCGCCTGTTCTATCAATGCACCATTTCCTAGCTGGTAAATATCCTGCACACCTGCAATATCGGCAAACCGGATTTTACAGAACCAGGTCAGAATCCCGATATCATTATAATAAAGCCGGAATTCTTTTCCATTCTGTCCACTGCCGGCACTGACACAACGATCCATCCTGAGAATCAGTCCCTTATCACAAAGCCATTCTACAGCCTCATCATATCCGTGCTTCTGAAGCATCCATGTTTTACGATAACGGTATCTTTTGTCCTCCTTCTGTAACGGTTCGCAGATGGAAAGGTAGATATCCTTCGCCTTTTTGCGCAGTCTTATATCCGGAATTTTTTCAATCAGTCCCAGGTAATTTTCCGCAATCTTCTTTTTTGCTTCCGTAACAGCCCCAATATCACGGGTATCCATATAGGTCTGTATTGCTAACGGCATTCCTCCGGTAAACAGATATACCTTCATATACCGCAGCATCTTTGCCATCTGTTCTTCTGTAAGTTCCTTCTCCGTCATATGTTCCACACATTCTAACAGTTCCCTGTCCCGGTTAATAATCAGAAATTCCCTTAAACTGACCGGATACATCTCAAACAGGTCAAATCTTGCAAGCAGACCTTCCGAAAAAATCCGCCATACATTTAATGATGTTATCACACAGATATTATAATCCATCAGATTATAGCAGATAAACCGCAAAACCTCTGCTGCCTGATGGTTTCCCACTTTCTCCGTATCCAGATGGTCAATAACTACAAGAATATCTTCCTTGCTTTCTGTTACATCCATATATGCCTGTGTCTTTTCATCAAAATTCTTTCTTGTCAGTTCCCCACTCAGGATGGAAGGATCTTTTTGCAAATCAAAAATGATTAATTTATTATAAAATCTTTCTGCAAATTCTTTCACTGCTGTTGTTTTTCCAACAGATACTGCTCCTGTAACCACCGCCGGCTGTCTGTCTGCTTTATCCTTCCAGGAAGCAAGCCCTGCAATAATATCTCTGTACAAATCTCTTCCTTCTTTCCTCTTTTGTTATGCATGTTTCGTAAAGTATAATCTTACATTCATCGTATGCTCTTTATACTCCAGTTCCATTCTTCCCTGATGCACTCTCATGATCTGATCTGCAACCGGAAGTCCGAATCCCTGTCCGCCCATCCGTCTGGATGCCGCTTTATCAATCCGGTAATATGGTTCTGTAAAATTTTTTATCTGATCTTTTGTCAGTTCCTCCGATGCATTTGCAAACAAAATCACCGGATTTTTATCCTCCTTAAAACTCCGGATTCTTACTGTGGATTCCTCCGGCATATACCTTGCCGCATTTTCCAGTAGTGCAAAAAAAAGCTCCCGTACCAGAAGTTTGTCCCCATATAATTTATCCACACCGTCACATGTCAGTTCCATATTTACTTTCTTATGTACTTTCATCTGCACATCGCTCCTGACATTTTCCAGTTCCTCCTGCAGTGAAATCCATACTCTGTCGGGTGTATACAGATCTGCTTTTAATAAATCGTACATATATTTTTTATCCGTATATGCCGCCAGAATATCCGACATATGTTTAATCTTTCCTGCCATTTCCAGTGCTTTCGGGCCATGAACCAGTCCACGATAAATAAACTCCGAATATCCGCTGATTGCCGCTAAAATATTTTTCATCTCATGTACGGATAAATCTAAATATTCTTTTTCTTCCATTTTCCTTCACCTGTCTTTTTCTGATTATTCAATTTTGTATCCCACATTCCGGACTGTTTTTATTCTGTTCCGTTCACTTCCGATTTTCTGCCGTAATGTCTTTATATGCATATCAACCGTTCTCGATTCGCCTTGAAAATCAAATCCCCAAACAGCTTCCATGATCTTATCCCTTGACAGAACAATTCCCTTATTTATCATCAGATACTTTAATAATTCATATTCCTTAAATGTTACATTTTTCTCTTCTTCCCCTACCGTGACAATTCTTCTGTCATCATCCAGTACAATATCCCCTACCTGAATCAGATTGAAGTTTGAATTCTTCATACTTCTCCGGAACAATGCCTTTACCCTTGAATTAAATTCCAGCACTCCAAAAGGCTTCGTAACATAATCATCCGCACCGGCATCCAGGCATTTGACCTTTTCCACCTCACTGCTTCTGGCTGTTACCATCATGACCGGGATATCCCTGGTGGATTCCGCCTGTCTGAGCTTCACCAGCATACGGATGCCGTTCTCATCCGGAAGCATAATATCCAGAATAATCATATCCGGTATTCTCTTCTTCAGTTCCTGTTCAAATTCTTTTGCTGTATATAAAGGTTTTACTTCATATCCGTTGTTTGTGAGTGTATAACATTCTAAATCACTCATATTTTCATCATCTTCTACCACATATACAAACATACGCTTACCCGCCTTTAGTTCCTATATTTTTTACAGAGCATACAATCTCTGCCTCTTAAAATATATTAAACAAATTTAATCGTAATGTAAATAGAAATTTTACTTTTTTACACAATCTTTACTTTAAAATGCTTTTCCTGTATAATAAATTTATCTTTATCAGGTAATTACGAAACTCATAATTTATCTTTATTGTATATGCAAATCGAACAATTACTAAGAATGTACTATGAGGCGGTCGGTACTTAGGTCAGGGCTACCTGACCTTATGTATCCGCTACCAGCCGAATGTAGCGAGAGCATGCCTTCGTGTAATGTCTCATTTGCATATACACTTACAAAAATTTTAATGTTTTGCAATTACTTAAAATATCAAAGAAAGGATACTCCGATGACACCGAAAAGTATAGGCTCAGTTCTAAAATATTACAGAAAACTGCGTAATCTGTCCGTAAATGATGTTTCCCTATATCTAAGTGAAAACAATTCCTCCGCATCGCCAAAAACAATTTACGGATGGGAAAACGATCATACAGAGCCAAATCTTCATACTCTGGTCCTGTTGTGCCACCTTTATGAAATCGATGACATATCTTCTGCCTTCGGTTTTACATCGGCAGATTCCGGCTTAAACATTAATCCTACCGAGTTTGAACTGGAGCTTATCCGCAGGTACAGAGAGTACCCTTCCCTCCAGCCTGCCATAAATAAGCTTCTTGATTTACCATGATTGACAAATAAAGAAGTTTTCTGTTATACTACTAAAGTATTCTCAGGAAAGGTATGGTTATTAGCATGGAAGAAACAAAAAACGACAATATTTTAAAAGATAACACCCAGGAAATTGTTGATCTCATACGAAGTAACCTGTCTGTTCCCGAAAAGAAAGAACGGCTGAATGATTATCATGAAAATGATATTGCCGACGTGCTGAACATTCTGACCGTAGATGAACGTAAGAAATTATACCAGTTACTTGGTCTTGATAAAACTTCCGAGATCTTTTCCTACCTGGAAGAGGACGTTGGTACATATCTGGAAGAACTTGACGCGGAACGTGCTGCCGATATCATTGAGAGCATGGACTCCGATGATGCCATAGATGCACTGGAAGAACTTGAGGACGATCACAGGGAAGAAATTATTGCCCTGATTAACAGCGAGGCAAAAGAAGATATTGATCTGATCCAGTCATTTGAAGATGATGAGATCGGAAGCCGCATGACCACGAACTTTATCGTAATCAATAAGAATCTTACGATCCGTCAGGCGATGAAGGAACTTGTATCACAGGCTGCCAAAAATGACAATATCTCCACACTTTATGTCGTGGATGCACATGGACTTTTCTACGGTGCGATTGCACTTCAGGATCTTATCATTGCAAGGGATTATGTTGATCTGGAATCACTGATTATTACTTCCTACCCTTATGTATATGCCGATGAACAGATTGAAGACTGCATTGAATACCTGAAGGATTATTCAGAAGATTCCATTCCTGTCCTTGACCGAAAAAAAACACTGCTTGGAATCATTACCTCACAGGACATCGTCGAAGTCGTAGATGAGGAAATGAGTGAAGATTACGCAAAACTCGCCGGTCTGAGTGAGGAAGAAGATTTAAACGAGCCTCTGCGTGAAAGCATCCGCAAGCGTATGCCGTGGCTGGTTATTCTGCTCTTCCTTGCACTGGGTGTTTCCACCGTAGTCGGAATGTTTGAACCGGTTATTGCCCAACTGACCATGGTGGTATCCTTCCAGTCACTGATTCTTGGTATGTCCGGGAACGTCGGTACACAGTCCTTAGGTGTTACCATCCGTGTCCTGACCAATGAATCCATCCGTCCGAAGGATAAACGCAGACTGATTTTTAAAGAAGTACGTGTTGGATTATCCAATGGATTTCTGCTCGGAACCCTGACCTTCGTTTTTATCGGACTATATATTTTATTTTTCAAATCCCAGACGCCATTATTTGCATTTTCCGTATCCGGATGCATCGGTCTCGCCCTGATGGTGGCGATGGGTATTTCAAGCCTTATGGGAACTACAATTCCTATCAGCCTGAAGAAATTGGGCATGGATCCTGCCGTTGCATCCGGTCCCCTGATTACCACCATGAATGACCTCGCCGCTGTTATTACCTATTACGGCATGGCATGGTTACTGTTAATTAATACATTACACCTTGCAGGCTGATTTTATCAAACCGGAGGAGAAATTTATCTAAATTTTAATGGTAAATTTCTCCTTTTTATGTTATGATAATTTATGATTGATGTAACTGGCAGATTTATATATTTTTTACCTGACGTAATAACGGAACAGAATTTTTCTCTACTCCGCTATTCCTATATAAATCATGAAAGGACGAACGAAAATGGAATACAATGAAAAGGATTTTAAAATCAGCGCGAACCGTAAGACTCAGAAAGTGTGGATCATATTATGTGTCATTCTGACCATGTCTTATGCAAGTGATACTGCCAACGGGCTTTACCCCAAAACAGCATATGTAGCATTTCTGCTGTTCTGCTGGATTCCAATTATAATTGGACGCATTATATTAAGACTTCAGGGGTATGCCACCCCCATTTATAAGGATGTTATTGCAATAGGTTATGGTATCTTTTATGCCTATATCGTATTTACAACCGATTCACAGCTTGCATTTATTTACATCCTGCCCGTAACAAGTATGCTTATATTATACAAGAATCGTGGATTTATTGTGCGGTGCGGTATATTTAATACAATTATCGTTGTCGCAGGTGCCGTTTACCACTACAATGCCGGTATTAATTCCGCAGCTGATTTCAAAAATTACCAGCTGCAGTTTTCCTGTATTATATTATGCTACATTTGCTACGTTTTATCTATCAATCATTTAAACTGGTCTGACGGTACGATGTTAGACTCCATTAAGAATAATCTGAGCCGTGTCATAACTACCATCGGTCAGGTTAAAACAGCCAGCAATACAATTGTTGACGGCATTACCGTTGTCCGCGAATTATCGGACGAAAATATGCAGGGGGCTTCAGCCGTTGTCGACAACATGACAGAATTGAGCAAAAAAAATGAGGTATTACATGACCGCACCATGTCATCCATGGATATGACAGAAGATATCAATACACAGGTCAGGAATGTCGCGGATCTGATTGACGAAATGGTCGGTCTGATCAACGAATCCGTGAGACATTCCGATGCCAGTTCTTCTGAGCTTGAAGATGTTGTAAAAACAACAAATACCATGGCAGAACTTTCTTCCGAGCTTGAAAAGATTCTGACTGAATTTCTCCATGAATTTGAACTGGTAAAAGAGGAAACAGGAACGATCACGAGTATTTCCTCCCAGACTAATCTGCTTGCTTTGAATGCCAGCATTGAAGCCGCCAGAGCCGGAGATGCAGGCAGGGGATTTGCCGTAGTCGCAGACGAGATCCGCAACCTCAGTACAGGTACGCAGACTTCTTCCGGAAGAATTATGGAAGCATTAGGAAATCTGGAAGATACTTCCAGAAAGATGACTTCTTCCATTAAACAGACACTTGACCTGATTCAGTCCACGAAAAGCAAGATTACACAGGTCAGCACAAGTGTTACTAATATCGCCTCTGATTCTCAGCAGCTGGGTAATAACATCCAGGTTATTGATACTGCTATGAAAGATGTGGAACAGGCTAACCAGAAGATGGTCAATAATATGCAGGAAATCTGTGATGCCATGGACGTCATGACATCTTCCGTGAAGCAGGCGGATGACACAACCAAAACCATGTTAAGCAAATACTCAGAATCCTCAAAGAATGTAAACAATATCGAAAGTGTAGTCGGACAGCTGATGGAAGAACTTGGTGCCGGAGGTTTCATGGGAATCCAGGATATTCTGCCTGGCATGAAGATATCCGTTGTGACCAATACCAGTGAAGAAAATGGCACTTCCGGTTTTGTTTCTGAAGGTGAAGTTGTAGAACGCATAGATGATGAACTCTTTGTTACACTTATTCCTGAGAATGGAACGGTTATGAGTGGTTCTTCCAAAACAGAAAACTGTAATCTGCGGATTATTGTGAATAATACACTTTATAACTGGAAAGATGCAAAGATTACGGCAGTGCCTCAGCGTGGTACAGACTGCTATAAACTGGTAACAGAGTCCAATCCTGCCGTTATGAACCGCAGAAAATACACCCGTATGTCCATCAGCAATACCTGTACCGTTACGTTTAAAGACAACAAGAAATCCTACAACGGTCATATGGTCAATATAAGTGCAAATGGTTTCGCATTCTCCTGTACGGATGAAGTATTTGCCAATGCCAAAGGAAAGGAAATTGCTATCTCCATTCCTGATTTTTCCATTGTTTCCGCACGAAACCTTACAGGCGTTATTATCCGTAGTTCGAATAATGACGGAGAATACATCGTCGGATGCCGGATGCCGGAAGATCATTTACAGATTAAAGAATATATTGAACACAGATAGGCTAAAGGGAAACAAAAAGATGGGCAGAAATGCCCATCTTTTTATTTCTCCGGCTTATTTATAAATGGAAATGCCGGATGGTCTGGGACAGCTCATCCGCTATCTCTTTTAATTTAACCGCATTCCCCTCAATCCGCTCGAAGGTATCTGCCACCTGCATAGTCTGTTCACAGGTTTTTTGCGTATTCTCTGCATTTTCTGCCGCAATCCTGCTCAGATCCCCAACCGTCTGTATAATTTCATTTCTGGAAGTTTCCAGCCGTACCGCACCTTTTTCTATGCTATCGATACTTCCAAGTGACGTACGGATTCCTCCCATTACTTCATTTACGATATGCTCGGTTTCTTCCATATTTCGGCTCTGTGTATCAACAATTTCTTTTACCCGCAGCATGGTTTCTACGGCAATTCCGGAATCTGAAATCAGCTCCCCTGTAATCTCTTCTATCGTACCGCTTGAGGTATTGGACTGTTCTGCCAGTTTCTGTATCTGGGATGCTACCACCGCAAATCCTTTTCCGGCATCCCCTGCCCTGGCTGCCTCAATGCTTGCATTCAGACTCAGCAGATTCGTTTCATCTGCAATAGAGGTAATAATCGCTGTCGCCTCACGGATTTTCTGGGCGGATTCATTCGTCTGGTTTGTCTGTCTGGTAATATCTGCTATGGACTGCTCCACTTCATCATTGATTTTTCTCAGACTCTGAATGGTTACTGCCGCCTGCTCTCCAAACTTACGCATTACATCCGCATTTTCATTCAGGACACCAGTCTGTTCTGCGGTTTCACTAATCTGCTCTCCCATTCTCATCACATGGTTGGATGCATTCTTTGTATTTTCTGCCTGCTTTATGCTGCTCTCCGTAATATGTCCTACCGCCTGTTCCACCTGCTGCATGGTCCGGTTCGTTGTACGTGCCGTAATACCCAGTTCCTCGGAAGCCTCTGTCAGTTTCTCCGTTCCCTCGGCAATCTGCTTTAAGATATGTTTCAGCTCTTTCTGCAGGGTGTAAATCGACTGTGACAAATCTCCCACCTCGTCTTTTCTTGTCAGCAGCTTTTTGCTGATTTCAACTCCCAGCTCGCCTTTTGCAACCGTCTGCACGATACCGATTCCTTCCCGCAGGGATCTGCTGATGGAGATGGAAACCAGTACGGATGCCAACACACAGAGTACCATGACCAGAATAACGGAAATAATAATCATCCAGATGATTTTATTTATGGCAGCATCCTTCCTGGATTTATCCGTACCAACAAATATCATTCCGATGATTTCACTGGTACTTCCCTTCTGGTAAACCGGCATATAATATCCGTAATTCAGGTTTCCGTCCAACGAAACCGCTTTGCTGAAATATTCTTCCCCACCTTCTAAAACCGTCTTTATAATCTTATCTCCGGCCTCTGAAGCCAGAATACGGTTTCCGTCATCGTCCATGGCAGAAGTCATGATTCTAGTCTTTCCATAAAAGAAGGTTACATCCATTCCCGATTTGGATTTAATATTGTCTACCAGATTTTCTGATTTGGAAATATTATAGCTTCCTTTCCAGACGTCCCCATTCTCTGCCATCATATATTCACCGGAATTCTGGTCATATGCCGCCAGTGCCGCAGCCGCCGTTCCCTGTAAGGAATCCTGTATCTCATCTATCAGGGAATCCTTCACCGTGGTCAGTGCAATGACAATTGACGCAATTCCAAGTATCAGTGCAGGCAATACTGCCAGTGCAATAATTTTCTTCTTCAGATTCATTTTCATCTCATCATCTCCTATTCCTGTCCGGTTTATCCGACAACTGTAACATTTTTGTAATACCAGTCGATTCCACCCCGGATCGTGGCATCATCGAGTGTTTTTCCCTCTTCACCTACAGTTCTTCCGTCATTTGTTTCCATGACTCCATCGAATACATTGAATTCCCCGGACAAAATCTTTGCCGTAGCCTCATCCACCTTCTGCTGTGTTCCCTCTGCACAGAAATCCGCCAGATCCGTAATCGCTACCAGTCCGTCCGCCATTCCTCCATAGTAATCCGAACAATCCCAGGTTCCGTCAATCAGGCTCTGAACCGCCGAAGTATAATACGCACTCCAGTTCCAGATTACGCTGCACAGGCAGGAATCCGGTGTTTCTTTACTCATATCGGAATTATATCCTATGCCATACACACCTCTTTCCTGTGCCAGAGTCTGCGGATAAGGTGTATCACAATGTTGTGCCATCACATCACAGCCCATATCCAGAAGCAGCTCTGATGCCTCTTTTTCTGCGGTTTCGTCATACCAGCTGTTTGTTACCTTCACATAAATCTGTGCCTGAGAATTTACGGAATATACACCCAGTGCGAACGCATCGATTCCACCGGTCACCTCGGAATTGGAAGAATCCTGTGCCGCCACATAGCCGATCTTATTTGTCTGCGTCTTCATTCCTGCCACAATACCGCTTAAATATCTCGCCTGATAAATACGTCCGAAATAATTATTATAATTTTTTCCGTTATTCAGATACCCTGTTCCACTGGAAAAATATACATCCGGATATTCTTCCGCCATTTCTGCAACAGGCTCCATATATCCCCAGCTTGTCGCAAAGATGATATTACAGCCCTCATCTACACATTCCTGCAATGCCTTCTTTACCGCTTCGCTGTCCGTGTCATCCACATTTAACTTCCGCACAATCTGGTCATCAGACAGACCGAGATTTTCCTGCATTCCCTGTATTCCCAGATCATGCGTATACGAATATCCGCCTCCTTCTGCCGGATCGGACAGATGCAGCACCCCTACTTTGATATCCTGCTTTGCAATCCCCTGATCCGCCGTACTATCCTGCGTACTTTTGCTTCTGTCCGCTCCCGTCACATGGTTTGTTGCATAATCATCAATCTCCGTCTGTGCTTTGCACCCGGAGAATATTACCATGATAAATGTAATCAGTAAGAATAATACTCCCGTTGTTCTCTTTCTTTCCATCTTCGTTTCCTCCTTTTCCAGTTTGATTCTTTAGTTAATTGCGAAACTCATAACTTATCTCTATTGTATATGCAAATTGAACAATTACTAAGAAGGTACTATGAGGCAGTCGGTACTTGGATGCTGTATTTTAGCATCTTAGTACCGCTACTAGCCGAATGTAGCGGGAGCGTGCCTTCGTGTAATGTTTCATTTGCATATGCATTTGTAAAAATTTAAGTGTTTCGCAATTACCTATTTGATTCTTTCTACATTTTTTCACAATTTTTTTTCCATGTCAACTATATTTTTGTAAAAAGAAAAACTGTCACTCTGATACTTTTCATACCAGAATGACAGTTCTGTTTATACTTTTTCTTCCGTACAGGTATTTGAAATAATATTCCGTACTTCTTTTCCATGCATATATCCGCAGGCAATCAGCCCTTTCTGAATTACCTGATTCCACTTACACCCGGATAATTCCAGTGTTGTGTCATCATCAAATTCGATGGTACATGCATTTTCCTTCCGGCACTGCGGGCTGCAGTCAATCTTATACATATTCTTCCTGCTGATCGCTCCGATTTCCTCAAGCATATTTACCATACGATATACAGTCGCCGAGCCGATCCCCGCATCCTTCTTCGATGCCTTATAATAAATCTCTTTGCAGCAGGAACAATCTTCTTCCAGGATAATATCCAGAAGCATAAGGCGCTGCCTGGTAATCCGGCATCCCTGTTCCTTTAATTTCTGGAGAATGAGTTCCTTTTGCATCTTTGTTCTCTGGTAACTTTCATTCTGCATCTTTCAATTCCTCCAAAGACTGTTCTCTGTGCCAGGAATATCCATATCCATTCCCATATATTTATCAGTGGCAGCCTTTGCAGTGGCTGCAATCGCCACCGCATAAGGATTTACCGCTTTTCTTACCATGCACCAGACTACGGATAATCAGTGCTACGATCCCCAATAATATGATTCCTACTATAAGAGTTGCCATAATTATCACCTCCATCAGAATCCTGTGATACTGCTATTTTGCAGTTGCTGTGTTTTTCATATCTACCTTCAGGGTAGTGCTTTCCTTATACGGTCTGAATAACAGATAGATAAATCCTGCTACCAGTGCAATGGCTACGATTACCCACAGCCAGCCGATACCTGTTACCTTGCCTGCAAACAGACTTCCGATATTGTAGATGCATAAGGATACAATATAAGCAAATCCACACTGATATCCGATTGCTGTCCAGGTCCATTTTGCACTGTTCATCTCTCTCTTAATCGCACCGATTGCTGCAAAGCAAGGAGCACAAAGAAGGTTGAATGTCAGGAATGAGAAACCTGCAAGTGCGGTAAACTGTTTTGCCAGCTCCGCATATGTTGAAAGTTCTCCGCCTCCGTAGAGAATACCCATCGTACCAACGATGTTTTCCTTTGCAACAAGCCCTGTAATAGAAGCCACAGTTGCCTGCCAGTTGCCCCAGCCAAGCGGGATAAAGATCCAGGCAATCGCATTACCGATATATGCAAGAATACTATGGTCAATTTCATCCTCGGATAGCATATGGAATCCGCCGTCAATAAATCCAAAGTATGTTGTAAACCATACAACGATTGTGGAAAGAAGGATGATTGTTCCTGCTTTCTTGATGAAGGACCAGCCACGCTCCCACATGCTTCTGAGTACATTTCCTACGGTTGGAATATGGTAAGGCGGAAGTTCCATAACGAATGGTGCCGGATCTCCTGCAAATAATTTTGTTTTCTTTAAGATAATACCGGAGCAGATGATTGCTGCCATACCGATAAAGTAAGCTGATGTAGCAACCCATGCTGAGCCTCCGAAGATAGCACCTGCGATCATTGCGATAAACGGTGTCTTAGCTCCACAAGGGATAAATGTTGTTGTCATAATTGTCATACGACGGTCTCTTTCATTCTCAATTGTACGGGATGCCATAATACCAGGAACACCACATCCTGTACCTACAAGAATTGGAATAAAGGACTTTCCGGAAAGACCAAATTTTCTGAAGATACGGTCCATGATAAATGCGATACGGGCCATGTATCCGCAAGCTTCAAGAATAGCAAGTAATAAGAATAATACTAACATCTGTGGTACGAAACCAAGTACTGCACCGACACCGGCTACGATACCGTCGAGAATCAGTCCCTGTAACCAGTCTGCACAGTGGATTGCTTCCAGTCCGTTTCCGATGATAACCGGAATACCAGGAACCCATACACCATAATCTGCAGGATCCGGAGCTGCTCCATCATACTTGATTGCCAGATCAATGGCTGCTGTAATATCTTCTGAATTTGCTTCTTCATCCGTTGTTTCCAGTGTTTCTTCATCTTCTATTGTATACTCTACAGAATCCGAAGGAGTTACCATTGTCTTTAACTCTTCCAGTGCCTTTACTGCATTGTCCGAGTCATAATCATCTGCCTCTGTGTCAATGGCATCTGCAATAGTTTCGCCATCATCGCCCAGGCTCTCTACATATGCTGCAATGATTGCATCGGAATCACCATATTCCTCTGCCACTTCTTCATATGCGGAAGTACCGATTCCAAAGAGGTGGAAACCATCTCCGAACAATCCGTCATTTGCCCAGTCTGTTGCCGCTGTACCTACCGTTACCATGGAAATGTAATAAACAAGGAACATGACAACCGCAAAAATCGGAAGTGCCAGGATTCTGTTTGTTACAATCTTATCAATCTTATCTGATGTTGTGAGCTTTTCTTTTTTGTTCTTCTTTACACAATCATCAATGATGGATGAGATATATACATATCTTTCATTTGTAATAATACTTTCTGTATCATCATCGAAATCTTTCTCTAACTTATCAATCTCTGCGGATACATCCGGTACATTCTTCATCAGCTGACCGATCTTGTCATCGCGTTCAAGTAATTTGATTGCGAAGAAACGTTTCTGCTCTTCTGCAACATCGGAACCCATCTTTGCCTTAACAGCATCGATAACTGTTTCCACGCCATCATCAAACTTATGTACGGACTGATTTACCTTTCCTGCCTTTGCAAGCTTAACAGCCTTATCTGCTGCTTCCCTGATTCCGGTTCCCTTCAGTGCTGATATCTCAACCACTTCACAGCCGAGCTTTTCGGAAAGCTTGGATGCATTTAAGGTAATTCCGTTTCTCTCAAGCAGGTCAACCATGTTGACAGCCATAATAACCGGAATACCCAGCTCCATGATCTGTGTGGACAGATATAAGTTTCTTTCAATATTCGTGCCATCAATGATATTAATGATGGCATCCGGTTTTTCATTGATCAGATAATTTCTTGCTACAACTTCTTCCAATGTATACGGGGATAAAGAATAGATACCCGGTAAATCCGTGATGGTAACATCTTTATTTCCCTTTAACTTACCTTCTTTTTTTTCAACCGTAACACCCGGCCAGTTTCCCACGAACTGGTTAGAACCTGTCAGGGCATTAAATAATGTTGTCTTACCACAGTTGGGATTTCCTGCTAATGCAATTTTTACTGACATTTCAAATCTCCTTTATTTTTATTTTTTCCAAGTTTGTCTTGGCTATTTCCCATTTGTTATATCTCCCCGTAATTAGTTATTTCTAACCTATGGTCAAAAAAAATTACTCGACTTCTATCATTGCTGCATCCGCTTTTCTCAATGACAGTTCATAGTCTCTGACAGTTACTTCGACAGGATCTCCAAGCGGTGCAACTTTTCTTACATAGATATCAACACCTTTTGTAATTCCCATATCCATAATTCTTCTTTTGACAGGTCCGGCTCCGGATAATTTCTTTACCTTAACCGTCTGACCTACGGCAGCATCCTTTAATGTCATCTTTTCTTTCTCCTTTTCTTTGTCTATACCATGATTTTATTTGCCATATCTTTTCCAATGGCTACTCTGGAATCTTTCACATTGACAATCATATTTCCGCCAATCTGGGAAACCACTGTCACTGTTCCGCCTACTACGAAGCCAAGATTCTCCAGAAATCTTCTGGTCTCTTCTTTTCCTCCGACTTTCTTGATTATGTTCGGTTCTCCTGTACTTATCATCGTTAATGGCATCATATCATCCTCTTTTCTATAGTGATAATTATTATCATCCCAACGCAGTTAGTATATGCTAACATTTATTAGATGTCAAGAACTTTATTGATATTTTTTTTCAATAACATTGTACAAAATCAGGAACATTTTCTCTTTTTTTATAATCTATTGAATTTTTTCCGATTAGATGATATGATGTTACGAAGTAAGACTGAATCTAAGAAATGCAGGTTATATATTATGAAAAAAGAGGTTCGGATTCACATTACCGGAATCCAGAGAAACGAAGAGGCGGAGGAACTTGTTGAATCTGCTGCATTCGGTGATTTTGATACGATTGCCGGAAAATATTATTTAAAATACGAAGAACTTTCCGAGGAAGGCGGCATCACGAAAACGATTATCAGGATTTCCGACCATTCCATCGAAGTGATGAAACACGGAGATGCAGAGTCTAAAATGATTTTCTGTCCAGGCAAACTTACGGAAACGGATTATGCAACTCCTTACGGCAATCTTTCCATGTCTTTAAACACTTCCCTTGCTTCTTATGAGCTTACGGAAGAAGGAATCTGTGCAAGGATTGAGTATACACTTTCTTTGAACGGATCATTTGTATCAGTAAATCAGTTGAATATTGAAGCATTATTCTGCTGACACTATTAACAGCACTGACAGATTGGAGGAATGAATATGGCAGTAATAAATATAACAAAAGACAATTTTGAAACTGAAGTTATAAAATCCGACAAACCGGTCATCATTGATTTCTGGGCAGCATGGTGCGGACCATGCCAGATGATGGGTCCTGTAATCGAGGAGTTATCCGAAGAATTTACAGATATTAAATTTGTAAAGCTGAATGTTGATATGGAGCCGGAACTTGCCGCACAGTTTAACGTAATGTCCATTCCAACTTTTATACGGATGGAAAACGGCAAAGAAGTGAAGAAAACCCTGGGTGCTATGCCAAAGGATGAACTCGCTGACTTTTTTGGACTCTATTAATTAAAGGTGAATATTATGTACGATATTATTATTGTAGGTGCAGGACCAGCAGGACTTTCCGCCGCCATCTATGGTGTGCGTTCCGGAAAAACGGTTCTGGTACTGGAAAAGTCAGGTTACGGAGGGCAGATTATTAATACTCCGGAGATTGAGAATTATCCGGGAATCAAAAATGTGTCTGGCTATGATTTTGCCACAAATCTCTATGAGCAGGCAAAAGACCTCGGTGCAAAAGTTGTTTATGAGGAAGTGACCGGAATCGAATGTCTGGATAATAAGAAAGTTGTAAAGACAAATAAAAATTCCTATGACTGTCATACCGTCATCCTTGCTACCGGTGCAAGCAACCGGAAGCTCGGACTGGATCGTGAAGAAGAACTCCTCGGAGCAGGTATTTCCTACTGTGCAACCTGTGACGGAATGTTTTTCCGCGGAAAAGATGTCGCCGTTTCCGGCGGCGGAAATACCGCACTTGAGGACGCACTCTTCCTCTCTAACTATTGCAGCCACGTTTATCTGATTCACCGCCGGGATACTTTCCGCGGTGAGAAGAAGCTGTTGGAAGCTCTGGAAGAGAAGGAAAATGTAACTTTTGTTACCAACAGCAATGTCATTCGTCTGAACGGGGATGGCAGACTTACTTCCATTACCGTGAAGAATAAAATCACCGGCGAAGAATCCGAACTTGCAGTCAGCGGACTTTTTGTTGCGATTGGTCAGGAGCCTGCAAATCATCCGTTTGAAGATATGATTCATACCGATGAAAAGGGATATTTTATCTCAGGTGAGGAATGTAACACAAATGTTGCCGGAATCTTTACGGCAGGTGACTGCCGCACAAAACCGGTACGACAGCTTACAACCGCTGCATCCGATGGTGCAGTCGCCGCATTACAGGCATGCAATTATATTGCAGAAAAACAATAACAGCCCACAAAGGTACAAAGGAGGAATTTATTATGGCAAATGTATATAAAAAACCGGAAATCATCATTGCATCCGAAGCTTTTGAAGGTGTATTCGCAGCCAGTGGTTCCGGAAGTCTTACCGTGAATTATCTCGGTGTCTGGGACAGATGGACCGGAGGCGGAAAAGGGTACTGTTCTGCAGAATGGAACGGAATAAATGGTACCATTACCCTTACACTGAATTTTAATATTGCGATTGATCAGGTAGAAACCGATAACAGTGGAACTGTTTCCACATCCGTTTCCGGTCAGACTGCAACCCTTACTTTCCCATCATCCCTGAAAGCTCCGCTGACGATTGGCGTCCATGTTAATAATGGCAGTAGTATTGACAGTCTTTCTTTATCCGATTATTCTTATTCTGTAAATTAAACGACAGGCAGCCTGAGCTGCCTGTTTTTATTTTTGATACATTTTCTGTATACAATGTACAATATTCGGATCAATCCAGTTTCTCTCCGCCATATCATTCATAATGCTGCAGGCTTTCTCATGATCCATTCCTTTTTTGTATGGTCTGTCCTCTACCAGTGCCTGATAGATGTCCGCACATGCCATGATTCTCTCCGGTTCGCTCAGTTCTTCTGCCGTCTTTCCAAACGGATAACCGCTGCCGTCCAGCTTTTCATGATGAAATGCTGCCCAGTCACGAATCTCTTCCATTCCCTCGATTCCTGACAACAGCATATAAGTACATGCCGCATGATCCTTCATATGGGCAAATTCCTCTTCCGTAAGCCTTGCCGGTTTTTCCAGAATATCATTTCCGACGATAATTTTTCCGATATCATGCAATGCTCCTGCGAAATACATTTTCTCCACCGTTTCCCTGTCATACCCCATATATTCTGTGATCTCTGCTGCTTTTGCTGCTACACCGAGAGAATGTCTGCCGGTAAATTCAGATTTGTAATCAATAATTCCGGCAAATAAATCCGCCAGCTTCCGTAGTGCTTCGTAACTGTAGTATTCTTTTCTGTGTGGGACATCCTTCCAGAGATATTCCTCCAGCTCCTCTGAGGCCAGACGGAAAAACCTCTCTTTCCCAAAGGACTGTAAGAAGTATTCCGTACATTCCTCATCGAACTTGCGTCCCTTGTATTTTAAAATATAATTCTTTGTCTTTTCCCATATTTCTTCCGTAAGTGCGTCCGTTTTACAAAAAGTATCCACCTTATCCGCCAGATGAATCATCCGGGCAAATAATGGTGTTTCTTCCCATGTTTTCCGGAACGGTCCGGATCCGTCCGCATTTTCATGATGGTAGAGTATGACATTGGTAACGTCCGTGTGGAATGGATAATTCTTCAGATTCTTTTCTCCATAAACGCAGTGCATCGCCACCTGTTTTGGTGTCATACTTTTATCCGTCTGTTCCTCTGCACCTTTCCGGAATTCTTCCTGTATGTACTGCAGCAGGGCATTGTCATGCAGCAGGGCGCATGCCGCAAGGTCAGTCAGTTCATCGCCTGTAATACCCATATTTTCTGCCATACACACACTGATATAGGCAACTCTTTTTCCATGCCTTGTCGTAACATGGACAAGCTCTGCTTCCACGCAGTCTAATGCATAAGAAAATGCATTTAATAATCCTATGATATCTATTTCCATCTCTTCTGTTCTCTCTTTCCAAAAAACAAGGGGCATACACTGCCCCTTGCCTCATATCTTTCTAAACATATTTTACATGTGTCTTGATCGCTTCAAAGCTTTCTTTACTGATAACATGCTCTATCTTGCAGGCATCTTCCGTCGCTATCTCTTTTGGCACACCCATGCTTTCCAGCCATGTTGACAGATATTCATGTCTTTCATATATCATCTCCGCAATCTCTTTTCCTGTCTCCGTCAAATATATATAGCCTGCATCCGTTACGGTAATATGCTGTTTCTCTCTCAGATTCTTCATCGCAATACTAACACTTGATTTTTTAAATCCCAATTCATTCGCAATATCTACTGAACGGACTACAGGCAGCCGTTTGCTTAACATTAAAATAGTTTCCAGGTAATTTTCTGCTGATTCATTCGTTGCCATAGTCACATCACTCCTCCTAAAAATAACACTCTCATTGCGTATTATTTTTAGTATACCATGTTTTACCATAATTTTCAAACATTATTAGAAGATTTTTTTAATTGTATCCCATATTTTGGAACGTACCTCGACTTTTCCTTTGGCAACTCCCCCGTCCGTAATGGTCTGGTAGGCATCTGCGTCAAGCATTTTCTCCAGCTTCTGTTTGGAAGCATCCGGAACATATCCATAGGAAGCATCCACAAAGCAGAGCGGCGGATATAAAATGCACCACCAGTTTTTCCCCTCTGCTTCCCCGATTTTTATCCGGAATGCCTCGTATTCACCCGCCGGCAGTGTTACATCCCCATAGGATTTTACCGGAAAATAATCGGTGGTCAGTTCTGCCGTTACACTGTAATCATATCCGTTTTCCCGGATAATCTCCTGTGCAAGCACAATAACATCTTCCTTCTTATCCTCCACAATCTCTTTTGTTTCATCAAGTGTCATGCCATCCTCGTTCAGATATTGATCCAGATAGCCGGTCACACCTTCTTTTACCTTTAATTTCAATGCCTGATCTTCCTCTGAGTCGCTGTTTGCCAGTACATGGAAACGTAGAATCTTCTGTGCTATTTCCTGCTGTATCTCCACCGTATCCCTTTCCACAGTGTTCTCATTCAAGATATATGTACCTGCCGTCCCGATTAAAACTGCTGCTGCAATAATTGCTAATTTTCCCTTCATAACCTCTTTCTCCTGACTCTTAGATTGGCGCCTGTATGAAGTATTGCCCGCTACTGGAAATTTATACCGGGGAAATTATAATTTTCAGGACTTGATTTTTCTTTCATGGCATATTATAATATCTGTAAGTGCAAAACGTGCCAAAACGAATACAATTATGCATAACTCACAGAAAGAGCATCCAAGACCGGTGAAGTATTGGATGCCTTTTTTTCAGGAAAGGATTTAGCATGAATATAAATACAGAAAAGAATTTATCACCGATCGGTGTTTTTGACTCCGGAGTGGGCGGTCTTACGGTTGCCCGCGAGATTATGCGGCAGCTTCCGAATGAGTCGATTGTTTATTTTGGGGATACTGCCAGAGTTCCATACGGCAGCAAATCAAAAGGAACGATTATCAAATATTCCAAACAGATTGTACGGTTTCTTCTCACGAAAAATGTAAAGGCCATCGTAATTGCCTGCAATACTGCAAGTGCGCTGGCTTTGGATGAATTACAGAAGGAATTTGACCTGCCGATTATCGGAGTGGTAAAACCCGGTGCAAAGACTGCCGTTTCCAATACTACAACCAAGCGGATTGGTGTTATTGGAACGGAAGGAACGGTGCACAGCCAGATTTATACCAAGGTCATTCATGAATATGACCCGGAGGCTGTCGTGATCAGCAAACCATGTCCTCTCTTTGTTCCGCTTGTGGAAGAAGGCTGGCTGCATGATACGGTGACGGATGAAGTGGCGAGAAGATATCTGTCAGAATTTGACGATAAGAATATTGATGCACTGATACTGGGCTGTACCCATTACCCGCTTCTCAGAAGTACCATTAAGAAAATTATGGGGGACCGTGTAAATCTGATAAATCCGGCATATGAAACTGCACTTAGTCTGCGTGAACTCTTAACTGCCCACAATCTCTCCTCCCCATCGGAAACGATTGCAGACAGCAGAATGCACCAGTTCTATGTCAGTGATACACCGGAAAAATTCAAGGCTTTTGGAAATTCCATTGACCTGCCTTTCTATATTGAAAAAGTGGAACAGATTAATATCGAGTCTTTTTAAGCAGAAATACAGTGATTGCGGCGGTAAACGGAACTGTCAGAATGATTCCCATACTGCCCGCAACACCATTCATAATCTCAATCCCTATAGAATACAGATTGAGAATCTGATGCATCTGATAAGAATATGCATACACAATCATGAGAAGATTGATGCTGCCGCCTACATAGGCAAGAATCAGTGTATTCGACATGGTACTAATCATATCCCTGCCTATCACTATTCCTGTATGAAACAGTTCTCTGCCGGAAATCTCCGGATTTTTCTGATAAATTTCATTTAAAGAAGAAGAAATTGACATTCCTACGTCCATGACTGCTCCCAGTGAAGAAATAATAATTCCCGAAAACAACATTCCGCTGATACTTAATTTTGAATTTTGTGCCACATAGACCAGGTTTTCGATGTCATCCACATTATATCCTGTGATATGCGCTGCTTTTCCAAATACCAGTGCAATCAGTCCTGCCACAACGACTCCGCCGATTGTTCCAAGCATGGCGCTGATAGATTTTACCTTAAAATCAGCAATCAGCACATGAGTTACGACGGTAATCAGTATCACAGAAATAACCGCAGCAAGAAATGGAGACCATCCAAGATACATCATCGGAATGTAGAGCATCATAATTACAACAACCGTAAATACAAGTGCTATGACTGCATTAAATCCGCGTTTTCCTCCGACAAACCACATCAGTCCCAGAAACAGTGCCAATAATATCGCAATTTCATTTTCCCGGTCATAATTGTATACGCTGGCTGATACAGAATCCCCATATTCGCTTAATTTCACAATTACTTTTGTACCTTTTTTGCAGTCTGCACCATAAAGATAGCCATTCAGACTATATCCTTCCACGGATTCGCCCTTATGCCTGCCTGACTTTATAAGCAGAGTAACCTCCTGGCTGTCGCCCTCTCCATCGACAGCCGGAAGGTTTTCTCCTGATGTTTCGGTCACTACCGCCCTAGCAAATTCCGTATTGTCATCTGCCAGAAGCGGGGTTCTCTCCACGCTCTTATAAAAGAGGATAATTGCGATTGTAAGTCCTAATACTACAAGGTACTTCCCCATACCATGAATTATTTTGTTTCGCAATTTTCTTCTCTCTTTCCTGTTACTAATAATACTGCACCGAGTGCAATGGTCATGCCTGCCACTGCGGCGGCTGCTGTTCTGCTGGTGTTATCACCTGTTTTTACAATTTCCGCATTCTTTGCAGCTGTTGTTGTCTGCTGTTTGTCTGCTGCTGTTTCGGATGAGTTTGCACTTGTTGTTTCCTGTACTCCTTCTGTACTCTGATTTTCCTTATTTCCGGTACTTTCTTTTGTACTTTCTTCTCTGCTTTCATCTCCGGTAGTTGTTTCTTCCGTTTTGTCGTTCTTCTCTTCCACTTTTTCTAAAGAATCCACGGCTGTATTTACGGCTGATTTTGCTGCAAGAATTTCTGCTGCCTGTACAACCGGCACTTCGGTCTTATCATCCCCGTCTAACTGAAGGTAGATGGTTTTATCAAGAAGTGTGGAATATCCTTTTCTCAAACGGTTTGCGTGTTTGCCGTTTTCCTTTGTGTTACCATAAGTGTCATAAGTATCATCTTTATTTTCTTCATTCTTTACTGAACCATATCCCTTAATCGGATCTTCCTCTGTGCCATATGCCTGGGAAATAACTGAGATAGCCGTATCTTCTGCGGTAGCATATTTTGCCTTTACTTCTTTCAATGCTGCTAATGCATTTTTCAGTCTGGTTACACTGTCGGCTGTATACACGGAAGTATCCATTCCTGCCAGGGTCTTCTCTGCATTTGCAATGGTTTCATCTACCGAAAGGACTCCTGCACTTTTCTTAATGGTAAAGCTGTCCGCATAAGTATTTCCATTATAATCAAAGGTCTGAATCGTAAAGGAATCTGCAGTAAAGTCGATGGTTGAAAATGCCGGCAGACAGTCATTTGTTCTCTCTGCGATATAATATGGTGTATAATTTAATAAATTATAATACTTTGAACCTGAGCCGGAACCGGTTGTAATATAAAGTGTTCCTTCCGGATCTGTCACACTGCCGTCTAAAATATCATAATCAATAACATTTCCATCCTGAATCTGATAACTTCTGGAATAAGTATGGTCATGTCCTGTCAGACAGACATCAATGTCAAATTCATCCATCAGCGGTGCAAATATAATTCTATTTGTAGCCGCATCGGTGTCCGCATGAGGCTGACCGGAACCATAGATATCACTGTGGAAAATAACTACCTTCCATTTTGCATCCGGATTACTCTCTACTGCTTTTGTCATCAGTGCCCGGTGTTCTTCCTGATTTCTGTTATTACTGTTTAAACTGATAAATAATACATCCCCATAGGAAAAGTAGTAATCACTTCCCGCTTCTGTTGCTCCGAGATTATCCTCTGCATTCGGGTTATTAAAATGTACGCTGTAATCTGCACCTGCTGTATCATGGTTTCCGATTGTGGATGCTACCGGAAGGCTTCGCAGAACAGACGGATAGAGATATCCGGCATATTCACTTTCCCTTGTTTTCTTATCATCATCCTTTGCTGCCCCGGACTGGTTAATCTGATCCCCGGCTGACAGAAGAAATACCGCATCACTGTCTGTCTTTAATGCCTGCTGCATGGTTAAATTCCAATTATAAGTATCTCTGGCCGCACTGGAATCATCCGGTGTATAATCATCCGAACTTCCGGAAGCACCGATCTGTGGGTCACCGGTCAGAATAACCGAGAAATCATCCGTATTTCCTGTCTTATAGCTGTATGCCTCGGACCATACTGCATCATCGCCTGTATCATTGTCCGTATACTGATAATAATACGTTGTATTTTCTTCAAAATAATCTGTTATGGAAACTTTATTTCCTGCGGTATAGACATTTCCCTGCCAGTTTTTTGCACTGATATCTTCTGCAGTTCCCTCAAATACTTTTGCACTGCTCTTCTGTCCATCTTTCCACACCTTTACTGCCGGTGTACCTTTTACCTGTGAATACCACGCAAAGTTTAAATCTTTCTCCGTACTTCCCGGTGTCAGTGCCACTTTTCCGGAATCTGATTTTTCATTCTGCCAGATGGTATCTCTCCATGTCTGGAATGAAGTGCTGCTATCCGTATCTGATTTGAAAGTTGAACTGCTTACATCCATTTCCCCATACGCAAATGCGGTTGTCGAAAAACAAGCTGCGGTTAATGCGGTTACCGCAGCTATGGCGGTTACCCTTCCGGTAAATTTTTTCATAGTCTGAAACTCCTTTTATAAATATAATAATGTCTTATGTCTCAAACAGCATACCATTTCCCATGTAAAGTAACCACCAATATTCTGTTAAATGCTTGTTAGATATAATTATTCGCAAACCATGATTTTCATATTCCAGTAATCATCTGTTTTCAGTTTAATATCCTTTTCTTCGATACTTCCATCGTTATATTTCACCTGGACGGTAATTACCGTATTATTAAAATCATCCATATACGGAAGCCATGTACTTACCCAATTATTATCTTCGTCTAATACAAAGGTTTCCTCTGCCGGCGCGGTAAAACCCAGTGCATACAGATTATCCGCCGTTCCCTGCTGGTCATATGCCACAGTATAGCGGTTCCCTGCGTCCACGAAATACCACATTATAGTATCATCAGCCCCTGTATTCTCCGGTGTCAGATCCTTATATGCGGATTCCTTTAAAGCAATTCCATATCCATACGGATACTGTGCAAAAAATTCCTTCATCTCTTCTTCGTATTCCGGAAGGACTTCTCTGTAATAATAATCAATTTTCTTTAAGAAGAAACCATTCTTGTTGATAAAAGTAATTTCCGAGATATCCTCTCCTTCCACCCTGATATTAAAGCAATATCCTGCCACTTTCATTCCAGAGTCCGAAAGTTCATCTTCATTCGGCATATAATGTTGTGGATATATATTATAAAATTTATTGTATACATTGGTGTTGTCACTGCTCAATACATACTCTTTTCCCGGCTCTATGCTGACCGGCTCCGATGTTCCATCTACCTCATCCGATGCATACACTGTCAACGAAAATGTTTTCTGTGCCACATTCCTGACCGCATCTATCACCGGATTCCCGGAAGATGCCTGCTGCCCATTATCTGCCTGCTGCTGCAGATTCATCGTACACAATATTGCCGCTGCTGCCACTCCCGCCGCAACCGCCGAAATAACATACCTTTTCTTTCCCCTTTTCTTATTCTGTGTTCTGAATAACTCCCTGCTCATGTCCTGTTTTAACTCCTTTCTTAATGGAAATGCCTTTTCTATTGTTTTTCGATATTCCTCCTGCTTCATACAATCGCTCCTTTCTTCTGCCAGCTCCAATATCTCATTGTTCCAACTCCATCCTTAACATTTCCCTGCCGCGTTTTAAACGCATTTTAACTGCCGATTCACTGATTTTCAAAATCTGCGAAATCTCTGATACACTATAGTTTTCATAATAAAATAAATGAATCACCATCTTATATTTCTCCGGCAATTTTATAATTTCCTGTAATATTCCACTCTCCTCATGTGTGATTCCTTCCCGTTCTATTTCATCCATACAAATGATATTCTTTTTCCAGAACCCCTTAAAAAAATCTTTACAGGCATTGACAGTCACCCTGATGATCCAGTGTCTTTCATGATCCGGTGATTCAAATACAGGAGAGCGGTACAGATATTTCAGGAATATTTCCTGCATCAAATCCTCAGCATCCGCACAGTTCCCGGTATGTACCACGCACATTTTATAAACCATGTCGCTGTACAAATCATATTTCTCGCAGAATTGTGCTTCCGTATACTTTGGTTCTTTCATTCTATTTCTCCTTCCCGTTTATTTTTGCTCTCACTATAAATACGACTGAACTTTCACTCCGGTCACATATTTTTTACTCCCGCAAAAAAAGCACCTGAAACTGTGAGGTGCTTTTTCTGAAAAACTCACTATTTATTTCAATATATATATCAATCCAAAACATCCAATTCCACAATTACTTGTAATGGCCGCAGATGCTTCCTGCATATATATTTTCTCGAATTTCTGATATTTTCCGACTTCTTTCAGAATCATATCCTTTGTTTCCCTGGAACACCCTGCAGAAGTGATAAACAGAATGCCCGGATCAATTTCCCCGGAATGTTTCATTTTATCCCGGATATATTTCTTATATGCCGTCATGGTATCGCCAAAATAGACTGCAGATAACTTTATTTTATGCTTTTTCATGGACAATACCGGATGACATTCCAGAAGCTTCGTTAATTCCCAGACATTTTTTCCCAGCCTGCCGCTGCGGTATAACTGATCTGACTTGTCCAGAATAAATCCCGTCTGTACTTTTTTCTGCATTCCTTTCAGACAGGATATAATTTCTTCCGGCTCCGCCGCTTTTAATGCCATATTTGCCGCTGCCATAACCATAAGTCCTGTACCGCTGGACAGATGTCCGGAATCAAAGACCTGGATATGTGCAAATCCTTTGGCTGCCATCTTTGCATATGCATAGCCCTTTCCGGAACCGGCCGCAATGCTGATATGCAGAATCTGTTCGGCTTCTTCCAGAAGATTTCCGAAAAATGTCTCATATTCTTCCACAGACGGCGGCTCGGATCTGATATATTCCCCCCGCTGGATATAGGACATCAGGCTGTCCGTATGGATTTCCACCATATCTTCATAATGTCCGTTCTTCGTATTTACATAATAATGCAGCACTGCAATTCCTAACTGGCTCACAACTTCTTTTGGCAGATCCGACACATTATCCGTACTGATGATGATACGCTGTTTTTTCTTCTCGCCCAGAACCCGGAAGCCTTCCATATTCTTTAACTCTTCCCTGTCAACGACGTAATTAACCCGTTCCTCCGGCAGGTAGCGCAGAAGCATAGCTTCCAGCAACATTCCGTTAATCGGTTTTGCAAGATAATCTGAAAATCCCATCTTGCGGTATTTTTCCTCCGCACCCGACATCGCATTTGCCGTGAGTGCGACAACCGGAGTATGCCGGCAGAATCCGTTTTCCTGATTTCTGATATTTTCAAGTGTCTGCTGACCGTCCATATCCGGCATGACATGATCCATAAAGATGACATCATATGCCATTTTCGCCGTCATCTTCAGACACTCCCTTCCGCTATGTGCAAGGGAAAGCTGAACCTTTGTTTCACGAAGAAGCTTCTTTACAACAAGCAGATTCATGCTGTTATCATCGACAACCAGCACTTTTGCCGCCGGTGCTTCAAAGGTCTTTTTATATGTCTGGCGGTTTCGTCCCTGACTGCTGTTATAATCAAGTGTTCCAAGAGGATCTGCATTTACGATCTTCTGTGGAATCGTAACGGTAAAGGTTGAACCTTTCTGGTAAATACTGTCAACGGCAATATTTCCTCCCATCAGTTTAACCAGCTGACTGCAGATAGACAAACCTAACCCTGTTCCTTCGATTCCTTTTGTATTTCCTTCATTAACTCGCTTAAAACTGTCAAACAGGTATTTCATATCATCCTGGCGGATTCCCATACCGGTATCAGTAACGGACATTTTTAAAATCACTTCATCCATTCCGCTCTGTTCGCCTTCTACAAAAAGTGTCACGGAACCGCTGGCGGTGTATTTTATGGCATTGCTTAGGATATTCGTAAGAATCTGTTTGATTCTCATCTCATCGCCATAGAGCATGGACGGCAGATCCGGTGAAATATTTACGGCAAATTCCAGATTCTTTTCATGTGCCCTTACCCAGGTGGTATTTACCATCTCACTGAACAGAGCTGCCGTTTCATATCGTGCAGGCACGACTTCCATCCTGCCTGCTTCAATCTTTGACAGATCCAGGATATCATTAATCAGGGCAAGCAGCATTTTTCCGGCACTCTGGATATTATTGGAATTCTCAATGATTTCTTCCGAAAGATTTTCTTCCCTTAAAGTCATTTCATTTAATCCGATAATGGTGTTGATCGGAGTACGGATTTCATGGCTCATATTGGCAAGGAAACGGCTCTGCGTGTTCATCGCCGCAGTCAGCTCTGTTTTCTGCTTCTCATTTTCCCTGCGCTGATACTCATACAGATTGATCTGAATATACAGAAATACACAGACAAGTGCAGCTGTTATGGCTGTACTGATAATAATACCTACATAAGCCATCTGCTGTGATTCATGCCGCATAATTAATTCCGGATGTTCAAATGCAATATAGATACAGACCGCATCCGATATCACCGCTATAACGCAGCCGGCGAATAGCTTCCAGCCCCGGAGCAGAATAAACTGTGTCACAAATCCCAGCACAAACCACAGGGATATTCCACCGTCCAGCCCACCGGAACGCAGGAATGTCCACGGAAGAAATACTGCATTAAATCCTGCCGTAAGAATAAACGAACACATATCATAGTTTTTAAAATATTCCCCACTGCATAATAGTGCTCCCATGAATGCCGCCCCGCCTATCATGCCGGCAGCACTCAGGATGCCATCTCCCTGCAGAATGGCATATACAGCACCAAATGCCATGGACAGACATCCGCAGAATGACATAAAGCGGAACAGCTGTGTCTGTACGGAGATATCCTTTCGTATGAGAGTTTTTGCTATAGAATCACCAATTTTAATCATTTTCTTTTCCTCCCAGACTCTGTAATATTTCCGTGGCAGTCAGAAAGTCAAATAATTCAATGGCATCTTTCATCTTCTTCAATGCCTCTTTTTCTTCTCCTGACACAGTTTCTTCCATCTTATCAATTAATTCATTCGCACTTCCCTGATCAAACTGATCCAGTGCGGCAGCAAGCTCACTCCAGTTTTCCGCGGATTCCGGCTGGTTTTCCTGTCCCGGCTTTCCGCCCTGTTTCCACGATCCTGAGAAACCGGTTCTCTCCTCCAGCCCGTCCATAATTTCCTGATATTCTTCCATAAACGGTCCGTGATTTGCCGCAATATATGCTTCATCCTTCTTCTGTGCCGCCTCCTGCAGGTGTTTTGCCTTTTCCGACAGTGACTCTGCACCTATTGTCAGGCTCTGCCCCTTCAGGGAATGAACAATTATTTTGTAATTTTCCCAGTCTTTTTCCTCACAGAACCGTTCCAGCTTTGTTTTCTGTTCCCCATACTGTTCAATAAAACAGTGAATAATGTCCATGTAATCCGCTTCATTATGATCAAAATAGGACAGCCCTTTTTCCCGGTCAATGCCTTTTACCCAGACATTCTCCTGTTCCTTCTGTTCTGTACTTATCCCGTCATCCGGCAATTCTGCTCTCAGCTTTTCCCCATCTGCGGATATCTCCACGACAAATTTATCCAGGAATTTACGAAGCACCCGCTCCATCGCAGATTTTTCAATCGGTTTTGCCACAAAATCATCAAAACCTTCGTCCATCAGCATCTCTCTTGCCCCGCCTATGGCATTTGCCGTCAGTGCTACAATCGGTGTATGACACTCTCTTACCACAGGCAGTTCATGCAGCCGCTGCATACATTCCACACCATCCATCTCCGGCATCATATGATCCATGAAAATAAGGTCATAATTCTTCCTGCTTACCTTCTCGATGGCTTCTTTTCCGCTCAAAGCCGTTTCAATCTCCACACCATAATGTCTGAGCATACTTGCCGCAACTTTGAGATTCATCGCACTGTCATCGACTACTAAAATATGGGCATTTTCCACCTGGAATCTGTCTTTATGCCATCTCTCCTCATAGATATCCTGCTGCAGCCGTTCCCCATTCAGAACGGTTGCTACCGAAAATACATGAAGCGGACGGTAAATCAGCTGAATCTTTCTTCCCACCATTTTCAAATCGAAATCACGGTTTACCATAAGTACCACCTGCAGCTGCTCCGACAGCCGGTCAAAATATTCCTTGTTTTCCAGATATTCCTCATCCGCCGTAAATACGAATCCGAACTGCTCCGTTTCCATGGAATGTTTTAATTCCTGCATGGTAGAACATTTTACGGCTTTTACCTGAAGCTGCTGTGACATTCTCTGTATACATTCCAGATAGCCTTCCCGGATCTGTCCGTACTGGTAGCGATCCACATTTACATAGAATGCTGCTTTCTTTTCCTCCGGATCTTTTACCGACACGATCGGCACGTCGGTCAGTGATTTCTGCGGAATAATTACAGTTATCGTAGTTCCGACCTGCGGAACACTCTCAATGTGCATATGTCCGCCCATCTTTGCCACGAGTTTTCTGGATATGGCAAGTCCCAGACCAATTCCTCCATATTTTCTGTCCCGGCGGCTGTCCACCTGGTTATAGGTATTTTTCAATGCTTCGACATCCTCCGACCGCATACCGATTCCGGTATCCTGCACGCGGATCATCAGATTCATGCCGTACTGTTCTTTTCTTCCACCGATAAACAGTATAACACCGCCACGTTCCGTGAATTTCACCGCATTATTCATCAGATGGAGAATCACACGATAAATCTTGTGACTGTCGCCAAGCAGACTGTTCGGAAGATTTGCCTCGCAATCCACAATCAGTTCCAGATTCTTCTCTTTATTCCACGCAGAAGCCATGTTTACCACATCGTTAATCACAGATGTAATATTATAAGGCTCGAATTTCAGTTCAATCGTATCGGCTTCCAGTTCGGAAAAGTCCAGAATATCGGATACCAGTGACATCAGATTTTTTCCGGCAACCGTAATGTCATACAACTGCTCTTTTGTCACATCATCCACCTTTGCATCCAGAAGTTCATTCCCGATTCCGATAATTGAATTTAACGGAGTACGGATTTCATGCGAAATATTTGCCATGAAATCATCTTTTGCACGTTTCGCTTCTTCCAGTTCTTTCATGGTAATTGCAAGCTCCCTGCTTTTTTTTATCCGGTCTTTTAGTAATTTAATTTCCATTAATTCCAGTATGAATATGGCAAGAAACTGCATGATACATTCAAGAACAGACAATGCTCCCGAAAATTCGACTTTATGTAATACAAATATATTAAGAATAACAAACAAAATTGTTGCAGCCATTGAAATATAATGTATCTCAATCACATCAAACAGAGAAAGCAGCACAACCACTGCGGCTACCGAACCCAGTACATCCAGCACCGAATCCGTATAAACGGAATACAGTATCACATTTACCCAGATTCCGACACCACAGAAGATTGCCGCCAAATAGCTCTGCCTTCCCAGTAATATCCGCAGACCAATGCCTGCTGCCAATATACACAATGCCACCGCCGTAACCCAGCTTGGCCAGCTGAGTCCTACCGCCATTACCGCCATATAAACAGTATACACGGCATAAATTAAATATGGAAAGATTCTCCTGCTTCCATTTTCCACTCTGTCATCCATCCTGTTTTCCCTGCCTTCATTCGCTTATTCTTCCAGTTCTGCCTCAATCCGTTTCCTTATGTCCAGAAACACCCGGACCAGATTCGGATCAAGCTGTGTCCCTGCATTTTCCTGCATGATCATAAATACTTTTATTGCCGGCCGGATCGCCGGCTTGTAACACCGTTTCTGATACAGGGCATCGAAAACATCTGCAATCGACATAATCCTTGCACACAGCGGGATATCCTCTCCTGCCAGGCCATCCGGATAGCCGGTCCCGTCCCAGCGTTCATGATGGTGTCTCGCGATCTTTCTTGCAATATCCACATACTTCTCATGTTCTACGTTTCCGATGATTTTCTCCACAATCTCATCACCGTAGATCGCATGCTTCTTCATGATCTCGTATTCTTCTTCCGTTAAGCGCGCCGGCTTCTGCAGAATGGCATCCGGAATTTTAATTTTCCCGATGTCGTGCAGAACCGAAGCCTTGATGGTATTTACTTCATAATCATAGTCCAGAATGTCCGCATACATTTTCCTTGCACGCAGCTCTTTCGTCAGAATCCGGACATATTTCTGGGTATTCTTAACATGCAGTCCCGTACTGTCATCACGGCTCTCGATCAGGTTCGCAATTCCCATGATAACCGCATCCTGCATCTGTGTAATGGTATCAACCTGCGTCGAAACCATATCCTCCAGATGCTCCTGATACTTCCTGTTGTCCAGTATCCTCCGGACGCGGCTGACCAGAACCTGCGGCACAAACGGCTTTGCAACGAAATCCATTGCACCCGCCTCAAAACAGCGGGTTTCCGTGGATGCATCGCTGTCTGCGGTCAGAAATACTACCGGGATATTCTCCCCGCCTTCTTTTTCCCTGATAGCGGCAAGTGTCTGAAATCCATCCATTTCAGGCATATTCACATCCAGCAGTATTAAATCCGGTATTATCCTGTCAAGCAGTGATACTGCCATCTTCCCTGATGTTGTAGCAGATATGCGGAACTCTTCTCCCAGAATCGTCTGAGCATGTTTTAAATTACCCGGATCATCATCAACCAATAATATCAATTCTTCATCTTTCATCCGTATATCCCTTTCTTAACGTTCAAACCATGCTTTAATAAGAGAGAATTTCATATCCGTCTTCCGTCACTAATACCTGTATTTCCCACTGTGCTGACGGCTTTCCGTCCTCTGTATATATTGTCCATCCATTTTCATCATCTTCATAAATATCTGCTTTTCCCATATTTACCATAGGTTCAATCGTAAATACCAGTCCAGGCACCATCATCATCTCCGTACCGCGCTTTGATACATAACTTACCCATGGTTCTTCGTGGAATTCAAGTCCGATGCCATGTCCGCCGATCTCCCTTACGATCGTATAGCCATGCTCTTCTGCATAATCATTGATTGCCTGTCCCATATCGCCCAGGAATCCCCACGGTTTTACTTCTTTCAGCCCTACATCCAGGCACTCTTTTGCAACCTGTACCAGTTTCTTCTTCTCCTCGGAAACGTCCCCGATCAGATACATACGGGATGAATCTGAAAAATATCCGTCCAGAATCGTGGAACAGTCGACATTAATAATATCTCCATCCTTCAGCACAATATCCTTCGATGGAATACCGTGGCACACTTCGTCATTCAGTGACGTGCATACACTCTTTGGAAATCCTTCATAATTCAGTGGTGCAGGAATACCGCCACGCTTTACGGTCTCATCATAAACCCATTTATCAATCTCTTCCGTGGTAATGCCTGCCCGGATATGCTCTCCCACATAATCCAGCACCGCAATATTAATCGCCGCACTCTTCTTAATGCCTTCAATCTGTTCCGGTGTCTTAATCAGATCATGTCCCGGAACTTCATGTCCTTCCCGCTCTGCCTGCTCTAACTTACTGTCAAAATTATAATGGCACTTCTTATACTTCATACCGCTTCCACACCAGCATACATCATTTCTTCCTAATTTTATCATCTTATTTTCTTCCTTTTCTTTTCTTCATAACTGTCTATTTATTGTGAAACGCTTAATCTGTATGGGCAAATGAACAATTACGGATTCTTTTTGCACAGTGCAAATCCATGGTTCATCGGTCCGCTTCCTCTTCCCAGATCCAGCATATCTGCAAGTGCAGCCGAAATATACTCCTTTGCCGCACCTACCGCTTCACGAAGTGGCATATTATTTGCCAGATTGGATGCAATCGCAGATGACAGGGTGCATCCCGTTCCATGCGTATTCGGATTATCAATCCTCTTTCCGTTAAACCATACCTTGCCGGCTTCACTGCACAGAATATCATTCGCCGTATGTACCTGATGACCGCCCTTTAACAATACCGCACAATGATATGTTTCACAGATTTTTTCTGCCGCCTTTTCCATATCTTCTGCCGTCCGGATATCGAATCCTGTCAGAACCTCTGCTTCCGGAATATTCGGGGTAATCAGTTCTGCAAGCGGGAACAGTTCTTTCTTTAAGATTTCAACCGCTTCATCCTGAATCAGCCTTGTCCCGCTGGTGGAAACCATCACAGGGTCCACCACAATATGCCTTGCCTGATAATATCCCAACCGTTCTGCAATCACTTCTATGAGGGATGCTTCCGCTACCATTCCTATCTTCACGGCATCCGGAAAAATATCGGTAAAAACAGCATCTATCTGCTGCTTTAAAAATTCCGGTGTCACATTCATAATCCCATATACACCCGTTGTATTCTGTGCTGTCAGTGCCGTAACCGCACTCATCGCATACACACGGTTTGCCATCATTGTTTTAATATCCGCCTGAATACCGGCTCCGCCGCTTGAATCACTTCCTGCAATCGTCAATGCTGTTTTCATTGCCATTTTCCTCCTCCATATACTCTCCCTACCATTTTGAATCATTTTTCCTAAATTGTCAAGCAGGTTATGGCTCTTCCATATATTTTATCAATTAAAACAGGGCATAAAATAAGACGGTCCGGGACCGCCTTACTTTACCTGTATTTATGATTATCTTTCTTTTCTTACTCTGCTGTTTGTAACAACCGCTGCAAATCCTGCTGCTGCCATGATTACTGCAAGCATTGCAACCCCTGCTGTATCTCCGGTGGCCGGTGCCTGCTGCACGACATTTTCTGATTTTGGCTCTACGGCTGCTGTGACACTCTGGCTTTCTTTCTCCGGCTGAGTTACCTGCTGTACCGGTTCTGCTGCCTGTGGTGTCTCTGACTCCTGTGGTGTTTCCGGCTCCTGTGGTACTTCCGGATTCTGTGGTGTTTCCGGCTCCTGTGGTACTTCCGGTTCCTGCGGTGTCTCTGTCAGTTTCTTTGTCACATAATCTGCCACTGCATTTTCTCCGTACAGTGATTCATATCCTTCCCTGTAGAGAAGAGCAAGTTTATCATACATCTTTGAAAATAATGCTGCATTGAAATTCACAATGCGGAATCCGCAGCCGGATAAATCCATGTCTGCAATCTCCAGTCCCATCGGACTTGTTCCTCTTTCCGCAAATCCCTCTGATTCGGAACCTGTTCCATTTAAATCAATGGCATATCCTGTTTCTGGATTTACTCCTGTTCTTCCTGTTTCCGGATCATGATATTTTGTAATAATCAGACTGGTGCTGTTAAATACGCCGCCCGTCCAGTTTTCCTGTTTCCAGTATTCTTCATCCGTAATATCCGGTATGGAATCTGCTGCTCTTGTCACCTGTGGTCCGATGTATGTACCGTCGCCGCCCAGAAGGTTGCAGGTAATAGCTGCCATGCCGTCCCTGTCAGTGTAAGAACCGATTCTTGTTTCACGATACCATGGATTTCCTGTAGTTGCTGTCGGGTGAATGAACAGTGTGCATCCCGATGCCGCATAATATCTTCCCAGTTCCGGATAAAAATGACCGTCCCTGCAGATATCAATACCTGCTTTTCCCCATTCTGTATCAATGATATATGGTTCATCCCCACATACTGACCACATTACTTCATATCCTGCACGATGAATTTTACGGTAGGAATCAATGCTGCCGTCCGGATAAAGAATTGCTGCCGCATTGTAAACCTTTTCCACACCCTCATCATAAATCGGTGTTTCTTCTTTTTCTGTCATTCCAAAAATAATGTACATTCCATACTGTTTTGCATATTCGGAAAGTTCGTTTGTAGTGTCACCCGGAATGGTTTCTGCCAGTGCCACCTGCATGGCTACTCCGTATTCTGCATAAAACGGATCATCTTCCGGCTGCTTCCACTCATATCCGGTCAGTACGGTCTCCGGAAATACCAGAATATCCACGCCCTGTTCCCCGGCTTCTTTGATATATTCTATCATTGCCTCTTTATTGGCTTCCTTATCTCCCCAGATTCCCGGCATATTCACTACTGCTGCCTTTGGTCCGTCCGTCACATCGGAATAATAGGATAATTCTTCTCCATTTGCCTGTTTTTCAGCAAGTTCTGCATACAATTCTGCGTATAACTCCGGATTAAAATCCTGATTTCTGCAGGTAGAACCGGTAGATGCTGTCAGTTCTGTGCTATTTGTAAGAAGTCCTTCTTCTCCTGTAATAATATCCGCATCTGTATTAATTGTTCCGTCCGCATCTTCTGCACCCGCATAATACTTTGGTCCGTTAAATGCACCCTGCATAATCACACTGCCGCCTGGGAAGTTGTAATCATCTTCCGGTCCGTCATATCCTTCCAGATTCGCACTTAAAATCGTCATGCCATCTCTGGATGCAATGCTTTCAAGTCTGTCTTTATAATACCATTCCCATCCTTCGTCTTCTACTTCTCCGTCTCCGTCAATATCTCCGTAGCTCCTTGATGTAGCCGTAGGATTCAAAAGAATATTACATCCCAGTGCTGCATAATACCGCTCTAATTCCGGTGTTGCATAGGTATCATAGCAGATGCTTAAACCTATCAGTCCATATTCAGTATCCAGAAGTACCGGTGTTTCACCCGGTGTACACCAGTCACCCTCTACCGGGGTAATCTTCTGATATGCGGTTACTTCTCCATCCGGGGAACACGCAAATGCTGAGTTATAAGCATGTTCCGTATCTCCTTCCACGGTCTGGGTTGCACCGTAGATAATCCACATATCATATTCATCGGAAAGTTCTGCAAATTCCTGTGCCGTAGGACCGTCCAGCGGTTCTGCATTCTGTACCGCCATCTGGTATACTTCCGAATCCGGATCATTGGAATACGCATATCCCGTTACACACATTTCTGGGAACAGAAGAATTTTAACTCCTTTCTCATGTGCTTCTTCCACATAAGAAATCATACTTTCTATGTTCGCTTCTTTATTTCCCCATTCCGGAGCAAAGTTTACCACTCCCAGCTCATCCTGTGCAAATTCATAACTGACTTTCGGCTGTTCTTTTCTTGTCAGTCTTGTCCATTGTGTCCCTGTCCCATCTTCGGCAAATGCCATTACAGATACAGATACGGTCATCACTGCGGTCATGCTGAACGCTATTGCTCTTTTCAAAAAACGATTTTTTAAAACATTCATGTATGTATCCTCCTTAAACTGTATTCCGACAAACTAAGACGATTTTGTGCACAATGGTATGAAAAAAAGGAGCCACATATCATCTCTGATATACGACTCCTTCGTCTGTCTTTTTCATGTCAGAAATCATAACACCAGACCTACGAAATGTCAAGCACTTTTTTTGTATATTCTGATTCATTTTTTCACATACTCTATGTATATGATGTTAAGGTCAAAAGATGCCTTACGGATTGTTCCGTACTTCGTACTCCCACAACCCTGGCATCTGTATATATAACCCATAGTTAATTGCGAAACACTTAAATTTTTGTAAATGCATATGCAAATGAAACATTACACGAAGGCACGCTCCCGCTACATTCGGCTGGTAGCGGTACTAAGATGCTAAAATACAGCATCTAAGTGCCGACCGCCTCATAGTACCTTCTTAGTAATTGTTTGATTTGCATATGCAATAAAGATAAATTATGAGTTTCGCAATTACCTAATATATAACCCAAAAAGAAAGGTGGAAAAAATGAACCAGAATCTATCCCTCTCTTTTGCCCGGAATTCTCAGACTCTGGATCGTCTGTTCCAGGGCTGCGATGACATAAAGAAACACACTATGAAGCTTGGCAGCGAAACCGTCGATGCCTGCATTTACTATGTGGAAGTGGCGGTCGATAATATGTCCGTTGAGGAATCGGTGATCGGAAAACTGCTCGGCAAACTGATGAATCTTCCAAAAAATGAAATCTATGGTTTTCTCGCCGCAAATGCCCTCGGAATTACGGATGTAAATGAATTAAGCACCTACAACGAGGTTCTGATGGGTGTTATGATCGGAGATGCCGTTCTAATCATTGACGGATATGACAAAGCGATCAAGATAAAGAGCAAAGGCTATCCCATGATGGGTGTATCCTCGTCAGAACGGGAAGAGGTCATGCGCGGCTCACGGGAAGGATTTGCCGATGCATTAAAATGCAATACCGCCCTGATGAGAAAACGAATCCGCAGCAATCATCTGAAAGTCAGAGAATTTATCGTGGGAAAAGAGTCCAACACAACCGTTGCACTGGTCTACCTGGACAATACCGTAAGAACGCAGGTATTACAGGAAATAACCTCCAGGATTAACCGGTTAGAGATATCTAACCTCACAGACAGCGGTATCATCGAACAGCTTACGGAAGAAAATGTCTACTCCCCGTTTCCGCAGTACCAGACCACGGAACGTCCGGACACCGCCGTCCATGCCATCATGAAAGGGCGCATTACCTTATTCGTGGACAACACTCCGGTTGCCCTGCTTCTTCCTGCAAACTTTAATGATTTCCTGAAAACACCGGATGATTATTACGAACGCTATACCATTGTCACACTTGCAAGAATTATCCGCTATCTGGCGGCGTTTTTCTCCCTGTGTCTGCCCGCGGTATACCTCGCCGTCATGAATTACCACCCAGACATTCTTCCGGCAAACCTGCTCTTCTCCTTTGCCGGCGGCAGAGCAAGTGTGCCTTTTCCCAGTGTGGTGGAAGTCTTTATCATGGAATTTGCCTTTGAACTTCTGCGGGAAGCTGGAATCCGTATTCCGGGACCGATGGGCAGTACCATCGGCATCGTCGGAGGTCTTATCATCGGACAGGCAGCAGTGTCCGCCGGCATTGTCAGCCCGGTAATCGTTGTAGTTGTCGCTTTCACGGCACTGTCTTCTTTTGCCATTCCGAATAATGAATTATCCTCGGCTTTCCGTATTTTAAAATATGCCCTTTTACTCCTGTCCTATTTCCTAGGCTTTTTCGGAATCGTACTGGGGGTATTAATGATCGGGCTGCATCTTGCTTCGCTGAAAAGCTTTTCCCTGCCGTATCTTATGCCGATTGCCGCAGGAGATGTGAACAAACGCAGGGATATGAAAGACCTTATTCTGCGCTTTCCATTAAAAAAATTGTAGAGGAGTTATTATGTTTGCTGACAACCACAAATTATCCACAAACGGCATCTGGAAGCTGCTGCTTACGGAAGAAACCGGGCTTGCTCTTCTCTTTTCCGTGTATTTTGCAAAAAGACTGGACATCCTGACCGGTGCCATGATTCTGACCGGCATCTTTGTCCTTTCCCTGCTGTACTTAAAACTGGTATTCTATCTGCTCGAACAGAAAAAAGTCTCAGGAAAGCTCCATCTCTATATCCATTTTAAGAGATATGTCAAATCCTTTCTGCTGGCGGTTTTCGGCGTGCTGATGCTGATTAAATACGTCCATGAAAATCTGCTTCCCGGAACGATGGTATTATTCATTGCCCTGTGCATATTTCTCTGCTGCTTCCTGGTTGCCCGCAAATCCATCGAAATCCGCAGCCGTTTAAGTGAATTCCTGTACCTTTTTATCATTGTCCCGATTACTATTACCGTTATTTATGAATTTTTCTGTATTGACTACCGCAGTTTCTTTTCCCTGTTCCGTGAATCCTTTTTTCCGGACTGGGAATTATCCTTTTTTAATATATTAAAAATACTTCTTGTAATATTTTTTTCCTTTGTGATTCTGTCGCCCTGGAGTCATCTGCTGACGAAAGAGAGTTTTTTCCATGATGCGTACACTGCCAGACACTGTATGAAACGGACCACTGTTTTCCTGTATTTCCTGTGCCTGACCCAGTTCTTCCTGACAGAAATGACCTACACTGTAGAACCGGTGCTTTCCATTACCCTCAGCCTGCTGATGTATATTTCCGCCCAGTTGTATTACGGACTTCCATTAAAAAAGCTTCCTGCACTGACGTTTACCGGTGCTGCATTTATTTTCAGCATAATCCTGCTGATACTTCCATCCGTCCTTCATGCCACACATCTGTACACCTACTTATCCGGGTTTGAATTTCACACACTCTACGACAGATCTGCCAGAATCATTGATGCAAGGGAACTGGAAAACCGCAGCTTTGTACTGTCCCTTATTATTTCCGAGGAAAATGGGGAAATACTCTATACCTGTGAACTGGCGGATTACTCGCAGGGTGCGGGGGAATTGTCCTCCCATTATATCAAAGTAAGTACTTTAGATGCTTATCCACTTTCCGGCGGAAAACCGCTGGACTTTTCCCACATCCGTGCAATTCTTATCGACAATCCGGTGGATGACTTTACACAGGGTGATTTTTATGCACTAATCGATGCTTATCGTATCCCCGGAAAAACACTGATTTTCCAGAAAAAGGACTTCCCCCGTACCTGTGATCATCTGCTGTCCGGTTTAGAGCAGATTCATCTGGGAGAAGTCCTCGACACCCTTGCACAGAATCAGGGCATCCGCAAGCAGATTATGCTGCGTAACCTTAATTAGTACAGGTTTTCAATATTAATATTTGTATAAAAGAACTGCAGAATATCCTGACAGGAATAACCGTCACCAGCCATGGTATTTGCACCATTCTGGCTCATGCCGGCTCCATGTCCGTAGCCGCCGCCCTGTATCAGATAGCCGGTCAGGTTATTATCCCCGTCCCGCACTTCATCCAGTACAAAGAACGCACTCGGAAGTCCTGTGAATGTATTTACGGTACTGCCATCATTCTTATTGATATCCAGTCCGTATGGATTAAATATCTTACGGATATAGGACTCGGTACGCACCATTACCGTAGCAGCATCCCCGTGGATAATCACATAATCAAGGACACCTCCGGTATTTCTTGTTCCCGTTTCCACGGACTGCACATTTCCGACACTGCTTATCTCCCTGCTCACATACTGACCGCCTTCGAGTGTCAGTACCTTCTCCGGACCGGAGCTATACAATGAGCCGATGATCTGATTTACTCCCTGGGAAATCTCTGCCAGCGGCATGGTTACATTCCATCTGTACCATGCATAATTCTTATCCCAGGTGTCATAATTGTTCGTAATAAACATACGGAACTGGCTTTCGTCCTTCAGATCAAGGGATGGGTTTTCCTGGCTTAACAACTTTCCACGGATATATTCATAACCGCTTCCACCCCAGATCGTGGCATCCGTACTGCTGCCGCAGGAAGTCGAATAAAAGAACGCACTGATTGGCCCGCCGTTACAGGTCATAATCTGTCCGTATGTGTCATCCACCGCCTGCGATGTCGTGGTCTGCTCTTCGGAATTGTTGTATACCTGATATGCGGTACTGTCGTCTACATGAGCACCCAGCCATGCATAATCGTTCGATACCATGTGTTTATACGCATATGTTCTGGCACAGACCGCCTGTGCCTTTAATGCCTCTGTCTGATAGGTATATGGCATTTCGCTCGGCACAACGGCATATAAATACTGCTCTAACGGAAGTTCGTTGACCAGAACCAGACCATGTTCCGTCTTAATGACCTCGATTGAACCGCGGTAGGACGGACTGCCGTAACCACGCTCCAAAGATGCCAGTGTTATCTTCCCATCCGCTGTCATCGGACGGATCGTCAGACTGCCCGCTTCCAGATATTTACTGTCCTGCGTAATGGTAAATTCCTCTCCGGCAGTGAATTTCTTCGTCTCCGTTCCATAGGTAAACTGATATTCCCCTGCGGACGTAATCCGTACACTGTCATGATAAATATCCTGAAATCCGTTCGTTTTTAATACCACACGGATATTCTGTGCCACAAAATTCCGGTCAATCAGCACCGCACATAATTTCCCGTCCTCAATCAGGAACTTCTGCACGTCATAACCTACCACCATATCATACAAGGTCTTCGATTCAATATTTCCATAGGTTTTATATGCCCGGAATCCATCCGCTATCTCATAGCTACCCTGTCCTTCGATTTCCACCATATGGTCCGTATACTTTAACAGTTTTCCACTGACATACCCCTGCTTTATCTTATAATCCGTGACTTTTCCACTCTTCAGGGACAAATCGGCGATCGCATTCGTGACGGACAGATCCTTGTCATCCACCTCAAACGTCCGTACGATGCCGTTAATAAAGACGTTGAGCTGGCCGCTCTGCACACTGGTAACAAGTACATTTGGATAGGTGATATTGGAAGATACCAGTTCCGTCACGCAGAGAATCTCATCCGACTTCACCAGTACCTTAATATGTTTATCCATGTAATAATCCAGTTCCAGACCGGTAAATTTATAATTTCCCACAGACGTTACCACCGTCCATTTCTCCATGGAGGTGACATTTGTCTGGCTGGCAATCACGGTCAGGTCGATTTCCTTTGTGCTGTCCCCCGCCAGCTTCTCTGCCATCGCAGAAACAACCTCCGCCCATTTCTCATTTGTAATGCCCTGGGAAGATTTGTTATTCTTCACGAAAGACAGCAGCTTCTTATCCGTAATGCCCATATTTTCATACAGATTTTCCAGTTTCTTATATGTAAATACCGATTCTGCCTCTTTTTTGGAAGGAATAAACTGTTTCTCGGTAAAATATTCCCGCTCATACAGCAGATTCATGTACGGCACATACCATTCCTCGTTCTTTGAAAAATGCCCTGCCGCACTCTCGCAGTCATCCCGGGTTGCGACCAGAAGTGCCACGGCACGCGCCGCCTGACCGGTGGTCACGAAATTTCCATCCGGACTTTTCTCTTTTCCTCCCATTCCCCTGTACACCAGCACCAGTATAAGCACCACAATACAGACAAATAACGCAGTGATCAATTTCTTATTCCGCACACAGTTCCTCCTTTAAAATAAAAGTTTTCAAATGCAAAAACAGACTGTCTTACGACAGTCTATCTCTTCTCTTATTGCACAAATCCCAAGATGCCGGTCCCGCACTTTTGAGTCCTAGCGAAGCTAGGTGGGCAACCGCAGCCAAACATTCTGAAGTCCACTCGCAGGAGGCTTTCCATCCTGTCAGCAATATAGGAATCCCGTTTAAACAAATGTAGGTTCAAAATATACGGGGTTATCGAACACCCCAGGAATCGTATCTCTTTATCATCTACTGATAGTATATCCTATTTTTAATATATTATCAAGATGTTTTTTTAGAACTGATAATTTTTAATAGAATTTCTTTTTCGTTCAATCCAGCATCGGTCAGAACCAGGTCAAATAATTCATTCAGAATCCTGCCCATCTCTGCACCGGGTGCGACTCCGCACTCCGCCAGAAGCTTTCCATTGACTGCCAGTTCTTTCAGACTGAGTGCATCTCCATCGTCCACGATCTCCTGATACAGTCTCCGCACCTGCTCAAGCACCTGCGGATCTTCATTCCCGACTGCCTGGCGGAAATCCAGATAATCGAAGAAAATATCACTGCCTATGTTTACCGCCAGATGACGGATCGCTGATTTATCCGCACACAGCTTTTCCTGCCGGTATGCATGGTATTTTTCGCAGATCCGTATCGTCTTATTGTCGAATTTCAGACTTTTTAATACACCTTCATATGCAAGACCGCCGAGAAACAGACTCCAGCGGATATAATGCTGCTTTGGCGATCGGCATAACTGTACGAGCATATCCGCAAGGCTCTCCTGTGCCGTTACCTGCAGACATCCGTCAAAGATCTCCGGAATAATTCCGGTGAAAAACAGAAGCTCTGCACGTTCCGGATGGTCGGACATAAGCAGTTTCTCCAGCTCTGCCTGTATTCTCTCACGGCTGATTTTCCGCAGATTCGGTGCTAATTCCGTCAGTGCCTGCAGGGTTTCCTCTTCGATGGAGAAATCCAGAGCGGCACTGAACCGCACCGCTCTTAAGATCCGCAGGGCATCTTCCGTGAACCGCTCTTTTGCCACACCCACACAGCGGATAATGTGTGACTGCAGATCCTCTACTCCGTGAAATTTATCGACAATTCCAGTACGGTCGCTGTATGCCATGGCATTGATCGTAAAATCCCGGCGCTTCAGGTCTTCTTCCAGACTCGGTGTGAAAATCACTTCTTTCGGGTGTCTGCCGTCCTCGTACTTTCCGTCAATCCGGTATGTCGTTACCTCATACCCTTCATGATGCATCATGACCGTAACCGTGCCATGTTCAATGCCCGTGTCAATGGTTCTGTGGAACAGTGCCTTGACCTGATCCGGCTTTGCAGATGTGGTAATATCCCAGTCCTTTGGCTGTTTTCCAAGAAGGCTGTCACGTACACATCCGCCCACCGCATAAGCTTCGTAACCGTTTTCTTCCAGAATCCCGATGATTCTCTTTACACTGTCCGGTAATATAATCTTCATTTTAGTATGCCTTGCCCCAATAAACCATCTTCTTTGCAGGTTTTCCGCAGCATACGCATACATCAGATAACTGTTCCTGTGCAAATGGCATACATCTGGAAGTGGCAGTGGTTTCTTCTTTAATCTTGTCCTCACATGCCTGATCTCCGCACCACATAGCCTTGATAAATCCAGGCTTATTTGCTACGGCATCCTTGAACTCGTCATATGTGACAGCAACGCTGGTATGTGCATCTCTGTGCTTTCTTGCTTTCTCTAACATCTCATGCTGGATGGTTTCGAGTAATTCGCCAACCTTAGCCTGAAGTTCATCGAGGGAAACCGTTACCTTCTCTCCGGTATCTCTTCTTGCGATAATTGCCTGATTTGCTTCGATATCCTTTGGTCCAATCTCGACACGGAGCGGAATTCCTCTCATTTCCTGCTCTGCGAACTTGAATCCCGGACTCTTGTCCGTATCATCTACTTTTACCCTGAATCCTGACAATACTTCCTTTAATTCGTATGCCTTGTCTAACACACCTTCTTTTTTCTGCATGATTGGCACAATCATTACCTGTACCGGTGCAAGCTTCGGCGGCAATACCAGTCCATTGTCATCACCATGAACCATGATAACCGCACCGATCAGTCTGGTGGTCATACCCCAGGATGTCTGATGTACATATTTTAACTTATTGTCTTTGTCTGTATACTGTATACCAAATGCCTTCGCAAATCCGTCGCCGAAATTGTGGCTGGTACCGGACTGAAGTGCCTTACCGTCATGCATTAAAGCTTCGATGGTATAAGTAGCTTCTGCACCTGCGAATTTTTCCTTATCTGTCTTACGTCCGCGGATAACCGGAATAGCAAGGAAATCTTCACAGAAATCTGCATAGAGGTTTAACATCTGCTGTGTTCTTGCCTCTGCTTCTTCTGCTGTTGCATGAGCGGTATGTCCTTCCTGCCATAAGAACTCTCTGGAACGCAGGAACGGTCTTGTCTCTTTCTCCCATCTTACTACGGAACACCACTGGTTGTACACCTTCGGCAGGTCTCTGTAAGACTGAATATCGTCTTTATAAAAATCACAGAATAATGTTTCAGATGTAGGTCTTACACACATTCTCTCCTGTAATGGCTGTAAACCTCCGTGTGTTACCCATGCAACTTCCGGAGCGAAACCTTCTACATGATCCTTCTCTCTCTGTAAAAGACTTTCCGGGATAAACATTGGCATATACACATTCTGTACGCCTGTTTCCTTAAATCTTTTATCTAATTCATGCTGAATATTTTCCCAGAGTGCATATCCTGCGGGTTTGAAAATCATACATCCCTTTACACTGGAATAATCCATCAGTTCTGCTTTTTTTACCACATCGGTATACCACTGGGCAAAATCAACATCCATGGACGTAATTGCTTCGACTTTCTTATCTGATGCCATTTTAAAATCCTCCTAAATCTATATTGCCGGGGAAATATACCCCGGATGGTTGTCTTTCCGATCAATGACTGTTAAATTTTAGCATAATCCCGTGAAGTTGACAAGGTGTTGTGCGGAAAAGAAATAAAAAATTACCCTGCCATATTCGACAGGGTAATTTTTTTCACCGAAAAATATTTCCAGATTAATTATCTTGCATTTTTCTTTCTTGAAAATGCTACAGCACCTGCTGCTGCGGACATAACTGCTGCCAGAGCTGCTGCTGCCGGTGCCGCATTATCACCTGTCTTAGGGATGGATGCGTCCTTTGCTGCTGTAGTTGTTTCAGCCTTTGTTTCTTCCGCACCTGAAACGGTTTCTGCTGCTTTTGTTTCTGTCTCCGCAGTCTTTGTTAAATCAACTTTGGAAAGTACATAATCAGAGCAATGCTCAATTTCAAATGTAGCATAACCATCTTTTACGATAACCTTTGCATTTACAAGTTCAAATTTTCCGGTTTCCGGATTATAGTAATACAATCCCATGTCACCGGTATCATCAAATCCAACTTTTACTTTGATTTCAGCTTTACCCGGAAGTTCTCCTTCATGTCTGAAGTGAATAATCTCAGAATCTTCTGCCGCCTTTACTGCTGCAAGACCTTCTTCTACTTTCTTAACTGCATCCGCATCTTTTCCTTCGAGATCCTTGCTTGCTGCATCTGGATTAATCTTAAATGTTGTGATTGTCTTTGAAGTAAGTTCGGTATTGATGGTTGCAATACTCTCGTCCTCAACACTCCAGTAAATCACCTTGTTGGTAGCATTTACCGGTTTTACAGTTACCGGATAGTTGTATACACTGTCTGTCGGAATGGATACATCATCGCCAAGCTCGACACCTGTAACACCTACATAATCATCCGGAACTTCTGTTCCTGCTGTCTTTGCAATGATTTCAGAAGCATATTCATTTAACTCAGCAGCAAAGTCAGTCGTCAGGTCAATAATCTTTCCATCTGTTTTCTCTGTTAAATCCTTGTATTCATCCTCTAACAGAATACTTTCTTCGCCTCCTAAATAGCTCTCTGTCTTATCATCCCATGTATAAGTCAGCTGTCCTTTGTGTGTAACTACTGTGGTACGGATTCCTTTTGCCTTTAACTGATCAATCACTTCATCCATGCCTTTATAGCCCCACTGGTTTGTCTCATTGATTGTAATTTAATAGGTAATTGCGAAACACTTAAATTTTTGTAAATGCATATGCAAATGAAACATTACACGAAGGCACGCTCTCGCTACATTCGGCTAGTAGCGGTACTAAGATGCTAAAATACAGCATCCAAGTACCGACTGCCTCATAGTACCTTCTTAGTAATTGTTCAATTTGCATATACAATAAAGATAAGTTATGAGTTTCGCAATTAACTATTGTAATTTAATTTTATTTTTTGAATTTTTGATAATTCTATTAAATTTTAGCACGATGAAGTGATAAATGCAAGATGTGACAGGGTGGTTTTTTTTCTTCCGTTGTACGACCTGTTTATTTTTTTAATACATCCATGATATACGATATAATATTTTCTTCTGAATTTAATCGATTCTTTATAAAGTAATTTTTTAATGAATTTTCATCTATCACTTCATTTCCAGGTTCGTCATCTCTGTATCCAATCCTTTTCTCAATCCAAGGATCCTGAGAATGGCTTATCAATTCAAGTGTCTTAGGAGAATAAATTCCAAATGTTTTTATTACCAAATCTATTGCCTGCATCTCATCCTCTGAGAGTTTTGACAGCATACATCCATGTGTACTTTTTATTCCACTGTCAATCGGATTAAATTTATATTTTTTGTATTTATTATATATCTCCGGATATACATATCCATGCTGCCATGCCTGACATTCTTCCGATAATAATTTTTCTCCATTTAATGCATAATTAACTCCATTAGAAAAACCTAATAATTTCTCCAATGCCAGTGGCGTAACCTCCCCCAGTCTTGTAATAATATAATTAGCTACCTGATTAATTTTAGAATCTGAAATCTCTTTCAACGCAGAATATCTGACCATAAGCTTTCTATAAGCATTTTCTTTTAACTTATATTTATTCTCTTCTACTTTATTATAAAATTCCTCTTCATTATTTAAAAACTCATGTAATGTATCCGAATACTGTCTGGCAGGAATATATCCTTCAAAATACCTTTTTATCGTTGCCTTGCCAAACCCTGCAATATCCGCCAGTGCTTCTTTTCCAACATCATATTTTTCTAAAATTTCAGCTATTTCCTGTTCTAAAATAATCCCTTTTAATTTCTTATATGCTTCTATCTTCTCTAATGATCTTCTTGTATTATAATCCAGATCTGTTGCAACTTCATGTCCGCACTCCTTACAACGACCTACTTTAAAAATAAATTTAACAGATTCTCCTTTATAAGTTTCTTCAATTACTTCTTCTTTTTCTGTAAATTCCACTAAATCTTCACATTCGCTGCAGTAAGCTAAATTCTTGTCATTCATAATTCCACCTACTTCTTTCATTTTTTGTTTTACTTTCTTTTCTGGTTTACTTATCTTTATGTTTTATATATATGTGGTATCCAGCATATGGAAACACTTCCATATGCTGTTAATATTCCTATTTTACTCTATTCTTATGAAATGATACAATAAAAACTTTCTTATATGGTATTTTTCTATTATTAATTTTAATATAAATTATCAATTTCTCTTTAACAATGCCACTATCATCAGCATCTCTTCTTCTCAATTCACAGGGATATTTAAATACATATAAATATTCTTGCGGCAATCCCTTTTCTAACCTCTTCTTAGCACCTTTTCCAACATCTTTTATCTTTCCTACAAAATTAGCTTCTTTCAAATCTTTTAAAATTATATTCTCATCCTCTGAATCAAATATATAGTCATCCGATAGTGCAGGATTCTCTTCTGTGGGAGCCTGTGGTTGATAATTCCTTTCGTCAACAGCTCTTCTTAAGTCTTTTAACATCTCACTGAGTTCTGATTCAGAACAATAAACATTTGGTTCCGCTGATACCTCTTCATCAATCGCATCAATAGGAAGCTTTGCCAGGTGCCCTATTTTTTCTTCATTCATGCTTTACCTCTCTTTCTTAAGTGATACGTTTTCTTTATTTTTTATTTTTTCGTATCATTATTATAGCACAATAAAAAAAATTGTCAATCACAAAAATTACTTCTAAACGCAAAAAAGGGCATCCAATATTTTCCCAGTCTTGGATGCTCTTTCTGTACATAATGGTTTACTTTATTTCCGGCACGTTCTGCGCCTGACATTATTATAATATGCATCTGCTCAAAAATCAAGACCAAATCCTGTATTTTATAATACTGCTTCTATTTCTCTACCTGATCCTTCAGTGCATGAATAATGCTCTGGAATTTCATCACCTGCTTACGGCTATAACCCTGTACATTCATAGCAATGTGTCCACCGGCATATTGTATCAGCAACTCCTGTTTTCTTGATGCCGCCCAGATAATCAGAAATACTACTGCTGCTGGTATTCCAATTATAATGACAACCTGTCCGCCAAAAAACATTGTTCCAATTATAGCTATTACAGCAAGTACCAGTAATAAATTAGGACTAAATGCTCTGACTTTTGTTCCGGTAATATCCTTAATATCCACTCTCTCACTTACTCTGTCCTTTGTAAAGATACCACTGTTATAATTATAATACAACCTACGGTTTGTCACAAATATTGACTCCGACATGACACCGTCACCTGTCATAAGATTTCTTACCACTCCATTGCTCAATGTCGCCACAACATATTCATCTTCCGCATCCAGTCCATTTCCCAGTTTCAGAAAAATCGGATCTGATTTTGGAAGATACCCCGGATTTACATCCTTACGCCCCGGATTATTATTCGGCTGCTGGTATTCTGCCTGCTGCTGATTCTGCTGTTGCTGATATTCTGTCTGTTCCTGATACTCATATTGCACCTGCTGCTGATATCCTTCCGGTTCCTGATATCCCTGTGATACAGTATCCTGTACATCCAGTCTGCTTCCGCATACCACACAGAATGCGGAACCATTTTCATTCTCAGCACCACAATTCGGACATATCATACCCATACTTTTTCTCCTTTCGTACTGCTCCGTGTCTACTGACACAGTTTGACCATATCATCATGATACTGGTTGATTAACTCAGTTAAATTTGCTACATAATCATCCGGATCTTCCCCGCCTGTTATTACTGCATCCTGAATATTGCCATAACCATGATAATTCAGCTTCGATTCGTCTGACAGATATACTTCTTCCAGGAAATCATATACACCTAAAAGCTGTTGACTTGCAAAACACGTCCATTCTGCATCCTTTACCTTTTCAAAGAATGCATCAAAATATGAACTTCTGTCGATTCCATAAGCACTCTGTCCTTCGATGTCACCGCCGGCGATCGTGGTCGGATACTGCTTCTCATAGGATTTCCATACACTTTCATCCAGTGTAATCGGGCAGTTATCAACTACGGTCGGAGCTAAACCTGATACGGAAGATTTATCAGAATCCTTTCCGATTGCTTCTATCTCATCCTTATTCGCCAGTTTATACTTCCAGCCGTCCGCACTCCATGTAAAATATTTCAAAGCTTCATATGCTTCTCTCGGATGCTTTGTATCCGCATAGATTCCGCCGAAATCCATAACCGCAAGATTCGTTTCTGACTCGTAATTCATTTCTGTATGCGGCAGTATGTACGGTACATAATATACATGTTTTGTATACATATCATTCCGATCCCAGTACCGTTCCCAGCTCCACCAGTTATCCAGTCTTACAGCCACGGCACCTTCATCCTGCGGATAGACATTATCCGTTCCGTTCATTACTGCCGGAGCTATATATCCTTTATCTGTCCAGTCTTTCTTAATCTTCATTCCGTCTGCCCAGTTTGTCAGGTCGAATTCTTTTCCATTCCAGCCGAACTGACCGGTTGCCTCATTATCCGAAGCGATTGGATACCAGTCTACCACTGATAGTGCTTCTGAAACTCCCCATGCCTGTCCGTCCCCTGACATACATTTTTCCACACATTCTTCCATATCCTCAAAAGTCCAGTCCGCAGACGGCATATTTATATTATACTTAAGAAATGCATTCATATTCAGCCATGCTGTACATGGATAGAATTTGATCGGAAATGCCCATCTCTTATCTGTTCCAAAATATCCTAACTCATATTCATTGATTCCGCCAATTACATTCGCCGTATCTTCGTCCGCATCCCACATACCTGTCATATCCGCAAGCATCTCTTTTGTCAGGGCAAAATCCGGCGAACCAAGTATCCAGAACATATCCGGCATATTGCTGGTTCCCATATAACTGACCAGAATCTGGTTATTATCGCTTACCAATACTTCGCTCGGTTTTATGGTAATATTCGGATGTTTCTCGGACCAGTCCTCTAACATGGTATCTACAATCGGTCCATCTTCCCAGAACTGATACGTCAATGTCATATTCGTACTTTCATCCAGCTGTGCCATTGTGGTTTCATAAGTTATCTCAACAGCCAGTTCCACATCTTTTCCATCGACTTTTACGGTCTGGGAAGCCGTTGCTGTATGGGTCTTTGTCCTGCCTGTCGTTTCTTTCTCAACTGCTGACATTGCCTGAACGGAGAAGGATGGTATCGCAGCTCCCAGCAATGCAAAGATTAAGAGATAAGAAATGAACTGATTATTATTTCTCTTCTTTTTATTATGTTTCTTAATGATAATCAGAAGAATAACTGCAATGATGACAACTATTGCAATGCCGCCGCCAATCAGAAGAATAACCGGAAATGTATTTTCCGTGTCCTCATCTGTCTTTGAGTCTTCATCGGAATACACCTTTATCTTCGTCGTCAGGGTTTCTCCCTTATCCAGACGGGAATACTCTGCATCATCCTGATACTTTACAGTCATATTGGATGGTACAACTGCCTTCCATGCAAGATTCTTTATATCACTGTCAGAAATATTCTTAATAGATACTTCCATCCGAATCGTATCGTCCGCATCATATTCTTCCCTGTTTGTTGTCAGACTGACGGACAGATTCTTATCTGCTGATGATGTACTTTTATCAGAATCTTTTGTATCAGACTTCTTCGTGGTTGTTTCTTCCTTTGATGCTGATTTCTTAGTCGTTGCTTCTTCTTTTTTCTTTGTTGTTTCTTCCTTCTTTGTCGTAGTCTCTTTTGTGGTTGTTTCCTTTGTCGTTGTTTCTTTCGTGGTTGCCTGTGCAGTATTTCCGCTGTACTTTACGTTATACAAAGTCATACTTCCATGATCTACACCCAGCTGGATATACAAATCTCCCTGAACTGCACTTTGAAACGTGGCAGTTACCTTCTGGGTATAAATTCTGCCGTCATTGCTCTGGGTAACGGAGTCAAAAATAATCTGCTGCCCTGCACGCGTTACTTCCAAATCCACAGTACCATCTGCTAATTTCACTCCCAAACTAGCCCAACTTTCATTATCAGACCAGCTCTTCTGAATATCCCATGAGTTTTTTCCGTTATCAAACCCTTTTTTCCAGTCCGTTCCATCCGGTGCGAACCAGCAGGTTGCTCCCTGTGTGATTGTGAAATAATTCTCATTATCCGTAACTTCTGCCACCCAGCCAAATACCGGACTTGAATCATCTAAACTATGAGAGTCAAAATGAAAGCTGACCGTCTGCCCTTCCTGAATCAGGAACTGACCGTTCAGACTGGAAGCCCAGCCATCATTGGACACCATCTGCCCGTTCATTCCATAGTCCTTATCCCCTGTTACCAGTTCATTCGCCATTGCCCGGCTGCCTGTACTGACCGCAAGGATTCCCGCCATGAGGAATCCTGCCGCCCAAAATCTGCTTTTCTTCATTCGCATCTCCTTATCCCAGCGGACTGCCGCATTTCTTACAGAATTTATTTTCCGGATTATTTGCCATTCCACAATTCGGACATATCTTCTGGACTTCTTCGCCTGCTGCAGCCGTCGTCTGTTCGGCATACTGCTGTTGTGCATATGCATCCGGGTTCTGCACCGTTTCATTGCAGCCGTCATTATTTTCATAGTTCATACCAGCATTTACATTATTATTTCCATAATTCATTCCCGGGTTCACATTATTATTTCCGTAATTCATTCCCGGATTTACATTATTGTTTCCATAATTCATTCCCGGATTTACATTATTGTTTCCATAATTCATTCCCGGATTTACATTATTATTTCCGTAATTCATTCCCGGGTTCATATTATTTCCGGCATTATTGTAATAACTGTAGTTCTGCCCGATTTCCGGCTGTGGTACATTCTGCTTTGCCATGCCAAGCAGGATATTCTGAAGAACCGCACCGATTACATAGGCAACCTGCAGAACGATCATCAGAATAAATCCGAATTTCATGGTAATATCAAAGGATAAATCGGCCTCATAAGTACTATCATATTTTTCCTTTGCTGATGTACAGAATTTAGAAACGGTATCTTCCAGTCCGCTATACGCATGATTTAACAGAATATAAACTGCGACCAGTATAATCACGGATAACACACTGACCACTATCTGCTTTATCATATGGGAGCTGTCCGCACAGATGCCTGCTGCAAAAGTTCTGACACTGCCAATATTTAAGAAGAGCAGTACAATTACCAGTACCAGAATAATCAATGCACATACACCGAAATTAACCACACCACCTGTATATTTCGTCAGGACATTGGTTTTTGCCACACTGGAATTATTTGCAACCTTAGTGCCTATATTAACCGCCTCATCTGTAATCGTAAATATCGTATTCTTTGTAACATTGGCAAGTGACACATCTTCATCTTCCCTGTCATCATAATTATTATCTTCATATCCCCGGCTATCGTAATATGTAACTTCCATCTTCTGCTCAATATTAAACGCATCCATTCGCATTACAAAACATCCTGCAACTGCTATGACAAGGAAAACCAGGGATGCAATGTGTGCCGGGAATAATTTCTTATTCTGTCCTGTCAATGCCCGTATTAATGCATTTCCCACACATAAAATCACTGCAATCATAAGAATAACCGCGATTGCCTTATGCGTTCCAGTATAATTCATTTTCCAGACATCTGATTTATCCCAGATATCCACTATAAAACATTCCAGCAGCCAGAATCCGAGTAACACACAGCAGTTCTGACAGAAACTGTTCTCCGTTTCATCTCTTTTAATGACCGCCACGATTGCCTGTATCAGAAATACTGCACTGCAGAGTACCAGCAGACATTCTGCAAACAGCAGTAATGCCAGGAATACAAATATGAGCATAAACGATGATACTCCTGATTCATACAGACTATCACTGTACTGCACATAATACTTGCATATTTTAACCAGTGATACTATGCTGGCATCATCCACATCTGCAATATCATCTTCCAAATCCTCCCTCAGATCGTCATAATCATCCTCATCCAGATCTGCAGTATTCAATAATATCCTGCCACTTATAATTCCAAGTTTCTGAGTGCCACGGGTTGTAATAACCGGTGTAAATGCCAGTATGAAAACGAGCAGGTACACAATCGCTGCGATTATAGCCACACCCAATGCGTGCATCTTTTTATTCATTTAAAATCTCCTCCTTCTGATTAATAGAAATAATTATCAAAGGAATCTGCAAAGTATTCAATTAAATCTTCATCTGCTTCCTTCATTGCCTTTGCTGCAAGCTTCATCTGCGCATTTATGGTCTTTAATTCCATTTGATCTACTGCTTCATCCACTTCATCCAGATCATAGTCCGAATCATTGATCAGATAGGTTGACAGATAGTCAATGGTCCAGTCTCCGTCCACTTTGATAACCACTACATCAACCTTCTCACTGTCATCATCGTCTTTTCCCTTTGCTATCAGATCTACCGTCATAAGATATCCGTCCGTGACTTTTATCTTCTCCAGTTTCTTTTCCAGATTCTCGACAATTTTAACAAGTTTGTTTATTTCCTTATCACTTAATTCCGTACATTTGTCCAGATTTTCAATGCAGTCAGTTACTCCGGAAGATAAATCCGCAAATGCAGCATATCCTTCTGAAATAGACTTCTTCTCATCCTTTGTCAGTTTTTCTTTCTTTTTAACCTTATAAGAAATCTTTACATTTTTTCCATACTCGTCTTCTAAATCATCAAACGAATATGACCATAAATCATCAATCTGATCCCCGCTGTTCTTTAAAATCTCTTTAACTGTTTTCTTATACTCCTTATTTCCCTCTAATACCTTGAGCATATCCTTGTAAGCATCCGATACAAAGCCCGGTGTAGTGGCATCTACAATCTTTGTGATATCCGTTTCCTGCTTATTGATAATCTTCTGTATATTGTTCAGCGGAGTTGTCGGTTTTCCGCCAAAACATGCTCGCAAAATCACGATAATCACAACTGCTGCCAGCAGGCATGCAATTATTCCTATCATTTTTCCACTGTTCCTCTTTGGCTCTGTGCCATACACAGGCTGATTTCCATATCCCTGTGTATCATAATTCACAGGCGGTTCTCCATACGGTCCATATCCCTGCTGTTCTCCTGTTCCCTGCCCGTCATACACCTGCTGCGGCTGTCCGCAATAATCACAGAAACGGCTATCGTCAGGTATCTCCTGACCACAATTCTGACAAAACATATCTCTCTTCTCTCCTTTGTTATATTATTTACTGGTAGTTAATTGCGAAACTCATAACTTATCTTTATTGTATATGCAAATTGAACAATTACTAAGAAGGTACTATGAGGCAGTCGGTACTTGGATGCTGTATTTTAGCATCTTAGTACCGCTACTAGCCGAATGTAGCGGGAGCGTGCCTTCGTGTAATGTTTCATTTGCATATGCATTTACAAAAATTTAAGTGTTTCGCAATTACCTAATTATTTACTGGTTCACTCTGGAGATAATATCAATATCTCCTATGAATTCCGTCATCTTCCAGCTTCCATTTTCCCTTATCACACGGTAGGTACACTGCTGCGTCATTAACTCAAGCGGCTCACCTGCTTTCTGTACATAGTAGGTTTCCCTCGTGGTGATGGCACATTCATCGCTGCCATTATAGACGGTTGAAACAATTTCATATGTATCAAGTAATTCCGTGATATTCCTCTTTACATATTCAATCTGTTCATTATAAATCGGACTGTCCACTTTCAGATAATTTGATATATAAGAAAAATCCGAATATGTCATGGCATCGTCAAATCCTCTCATGTATCCCTCCACAACTGCTTCCGGTCCATCATTGTACAGACCACTTCCCGAAACACTCATTAATACATTCGGTGTGTAGCTGTAAGTGTTTTCTCCTCCATATAATGCGGAATGATATCCAACCAGAATATTGGCGGTATCCATAATGCTTCCCGTAGTATCCTCAAATTCCACGAGATACAGTTCCTTCTCCTGCTTGTAAATCTCTTTATAAATATCTGACATGGATGTAACAGTATTAATGTTATAATATGCTCCTCCGGTCTGCTTTGCGATATTGCTGGCTTCAGAGTAATTCGATGTTCCAATGCCAATAATGAAAATCGGTACATGGTATCTCTGTGCCGTACTGATTACATCCGAACTGCTGCAGGAACTGTGATTATCCTGCCCGTCCGTAAATGCAATGACACATTTTGCACCCGACTGTGCAGCCACTCTGCTGACAGATGCATATAATGCATCATACAGACTGGTCAGATTCCCTGTCTTGAGTCCATTTATCTTACTAATCAGTGATGTTGAAGAATTACTAAATTCTTCTTCCAGTGTGACCCCTGTACTAAATGAAATCAGTTCTACTTTGTCACCCGCAGCAAACTGTACACTGGATACGAAATTCGACATAATATTCTGTGCTTCCATCAGTGGCTGTCCCATCATACTTCCGCTTACATCGGCAACCATCTCGATATTCAGTGCTTCCGTTTCATTTAACTGCGATACTTTCTTTACTTCCTGTTTGATATAATTTGCACTGGCATCCTGTTTCCGGATGAAAAACAGTGTATTATCAAGCGCAGCAGGTACTTCTCCAGATATCTGATCCTCAATTTGCAGATATAGTTTGATATTTGGATATGCTGACGCATCTACCTGCTGAATCTGTACATTTAATGCCTTTTTTGGTTTCATATACTGATATGCCAGCTCGTCTAAATTGTCAAAGAGATCTTTCATATCTTTATAATTTTCTTTTTGCTGTAACTCTTTGATTTTCTTGATTCCATCTGTAATCGCCGACTTATCATCTGCATCCGCAAGGGTAAGATCCGCTCCATTGTATTCGTCCAGCTTCTCATCCACATAATCTTTCGTTTCCTTTTTCAGGGATTCAAATTCACTGTCCACATCTGCCAGCAGTTCCTTTCCCTTTTCGATATTCTTTGCTTCCAATGCTGCCTTGCACTCATCTAAAATAGCTTCATAATCTTTATAGTCTTCCAGCAGATTATAATCTTCCTTTGCATCAATGGCCTCCTTTATCTGCTCCTGTGCATCCTCCAGCCATTGTGCGGACTCCTCTGCGGAATCACATACTTCCTGCAGGCTGTCCAGCAAATCCTGCTTGTCTTTAAAGCTTAAGAAACCTGTTTTCTTCCAGTCTTTTGCGAGATCATTCATCTCATCTGTGCAGGCATCAATCGCATACTCCGTAATATTCTTCGTCAGTTTCTTATACTTTGACTGATACGTATTTACGCGTATACCCAGGAATGCTCCCACACCGATGCAGACTGCCAGCACTGCAATTACCACTCCTGCCACAATCTTTCCGACCGGACTTTTCCGCGATGTATTTTCTGTATTTTCCATATTCTGATCCGGCATTTCAACCGGTTCTTCATTGTACGGATAGATCCCCTGTGTCAGTTTTGCACCGCAATTTCCACAGAACATACTTCCGTCTTCCAGTTCTTTTCCACAATTTCTACAGAACATGACCTTTCTTCTCCTCTCTTTTATTTTTCTCCGGCAAATCCAAATCCATATGCAATGCCATATGCATCCGCATCCGCCCACTGCTCTGCCAGATCGCCCAGTGCAGCCTTACGCACCTCCGGTATGGTATGCATTCCGTGTTCTACTATCAGTCCCGGAATTCCTACCGATGATGCACCTCTTAATACCCCATAATAATCTTCCTTTCCGTCTGTGCGGCATACCACAGTTCCGCCCATATTCAGGCTGTCATTGTATGCCTTTGTCCATTCCAGAACCGTATCCGCTGTCGCAGTCCGGAACTCCCCAACGGTGCTTAAACCCATGTCATAATTCACTCTGGTAAGTCCTGTACCAATCGCATTACTGACACTCAGTATGGTATCCGACTTCTTCGCCACCATATTTACAAATACCAGTGACTTATTGATGGAAACCGGCTGCAGGCAGGTGTCATAGCCATTTGCATTTTCCTCATTTGCATTCGTATGAATCGAAAGGAAAAGTGTACTGTCCCGCTCTGCGGCATATTCTCCCCTTAATGAAATATGCGCCCGATCCAGACTGAGGTTCGTATAACCGCCCAGTGTAATCGTTCCGGTTGTCCTTGTCATATAAGAATCAATCCCATATATTTCTTTGAGATCCGACTTCAAAGCCGTAGCAACTTTCAATGTAAAATTGCCTTCTGCATATCCGTAGGATTCACTTCCCGTCACTTCATTCTTTCCGGCATAATGTCCCGGATCAATGCAAATCATGATATTGGATGCCAGCACACTTCCACAGTCCTGCGGTTCATACTGTTTCTCATCCTTCACTTCCACCTGTACGCGGTATTCATATCTGACCGGCTGATCCGAGTCAAGAACATCCGTAATCATGTACTGACCATCTGTCTGTTCTGCCAATCCGGCATCTACCCGGGCAACCTCCGTCCATTCCACAGCATTTTCATTCCGCATTGCCTTTCTTTTCTGAACCACATACCGGCTGACACAGCTATCCATTTCATTCGTCCAGCTGACATTGATACTGTCTGCGGTATTCCGCTGTGCCTGTACCTCTGCCACACTGACCGGTGTCCGGTTCGCCGGCTGTATCTTTCGTTCAGAGGCTTTCTCCGTCCGTTCTTCCGTTACCGGTTCCGTTGTTTTCTGCAGTTCTTCCGGTTCTTCCGCCACTTCTGCTTCTGTTTCTTCCGATTTATCTTCCGAAACCTGGCTTATCCCTGTTTCACTCTCCCTGCTTTCTTCCTTATTTTCCGTTGTTATTCTCTCAGCCTTTTTCGTGTCCTGCTCCCCGCTGCTGCGATCAATATCTGCCTGATTCTGCAGTAATACTCCTGCAATCACCAGTGCCGCCACACATACGAAAAATGCCGCTATGTATTTCTTCATTTTTCTCCTTTTCTCAAAAAAATTATTCTTTGTTCACTAAATTATCACACTTTTTTTACTTTTTCAATTTGTGACAAATATGATTTTTATCTGCATCCAGTCCGTCACATAGTCAAAAAAATGGCAGTGTTACATAACACTGCCCTGACCTTAATAATATGGATAATAATGGGTACTTGTAAATCCTGGTCCGCCTCTTCCCAGTAATGCCGGTGCAAATAAGCCAAAAGAAAATGCGATAACCGCTAATACGGCAATAACAATCCATATACAAAACTGTGATCTTGCAAAATTCTTTAAATTCTTATTCGCTGTCCCACCAAATGAAAATATCAATACCATAATCAGACCGACGATAGGTATCATGAATAACAATTCATATCCAAAATACCCCCACATACCGATTGGGCGGTATTCTTCCGGCACCTGATTATTCATCGGCGGCTGGTTATAATACACCGGCGGCTGATTTCCATATATTGGTGGCTGGTTTCCATACACCGGCGGTTGATTTCCATACATCTGCTGCTGGCTTCCGTATGCCTGCTGTTGATTTCCATATGCCTGCTGTTGATTCTCTGTCTGCAGTTCCTGTCCACAGGACTGGCAGACCTTTGCATCATTTTCATTTTCTGTTCCACAATTTGGACAAAACATACACATTTCCTCCTTTTTCTTCCATAAATACTATTTTTATAAAGCTATTGAAAAATTGCACTCTTCATCATCTGTATAAACAGATACGGACACACGATTTTTCTTGCTTATATCTCTATCTATTTGTATATGTACTGTGGCATCTTCATAAATAGACGGCATCTGTATTGTGTCACTTCCCACATATTCCGCTACCTGATCCAGAAAACTCTCCGGTCCTCCAAAATCAGCTGCTTCATATATATCAATCTCGCCATCTATTACACCATAATTTACGCTCCCCCATATGTCTTTATCACTGTTAAATTCCGGGCTGCTTAATACTACGACATATGCCTTATACAATGTGTCTATATTTACTTTAGCCTTTGATATTTCTGTTTTTTTCATATTGGCACTAAGTTTATTACTTTCTGTCCGGGAAGCTGATCTTCTGGATGTTCCCGACTGGCTAATGCCTGCAACACTTACAATCGCTATAATGGCTATAATTCCTATGATTCCCAGTACAATCGGTACTGCCGGTATCCTGATCTTTGGCTTTTTGGCAACATAACCGTTATTTACAGATCTCATAGCCGGCTGCATTTTCTGTCCCTGTACAGGCTGACCGCAGTAAGTGCAAAACATTGCTCCCTCTGGTATCTCTCCGCCACATTTTGTACAATACATATAAAATCCTCCTATTTTCTAATCATTGTAAATATATCAAAATAACATCCTACGATGTCCTTCTGCTTTTCCTTTCCTTAATTTTTATAAACTTTATTTTATTTTTATAATTTATCATACATTGCCAGGTTCGACAATTTGTGACAAATATGATTTTTATCTGTATCCAGGCTGTCACAGGATCAGAAAATGGCAGAACAGGAGATACTGTCTTACATAGATAATCATAACAAAAAGAAATAGACATCCTCTACCGTCCAAAGTTTAGGATATCTATTTCTCAAATAATCTTAATTTGTTTTAATTACCTTATTTGTCGTCCTGAGTCTTTGTTCCTGCAGATAATTTTCTTCTTCTTAATATAATTACTGCACTTCCTCCACCGACTACGGCTACTACACCGCCTACTGTTCCATAGAATAATGGTTTATTAGCAAGGAAGATGGTCAATCCACTGGTAGATACAACGATATTCGTGTATTTCAGTTCTTTCATCTCATTTCCTGCCACATCGGAACAATGAATAACAACACTCATTCCTGTTCCTTCCGGAATCGCAAAGGTAATATTTCCATTGTTTTTATCCAGCTCATCTGTCAGTGTGCTGCCCTTATAGGCAACCGGATATCCTTCCACCGGATTTCCATTGTTGTCAAGTACAGAAATATCAAGTGTTTCCAGTTTACCACCATCATCTGTAGGAATAACTGTTACCGTCTGGCTTTCTACCTGATATCTTCCATTGTTTTCCACACCGGAAACTGTGATTTCCGGCGCTGTCTTATCGACTACGAAGGACAATTCTGCACCCTTAATATCACTGTATGCTTCATTTTCTGCTGAGTCTTTTGTATGGATTACAATCTTGTATTCGCCCTCTTCTTCAAATAAATCTTTGTTAATGATATATTTCTTTACATACCATTCTCCATTTCCACCGGACTTTTCTACCGTGTAATCCTTACTTTCTTCCAGCACTTTTCCATTCAGTTCTACCACATACTCGGTTAAATCATCTACATTGGTTTCATAGATAACGATATTGTCACCTATTTCTCTGATATAGTAAGAACCAAGCATTGCCACGGTTGCATCATCTAATTTATATGCGGAACCGTCACGGTTTACGGAGAAGTCTAACAGACTTACGGACGCATCTGTAACATTCATTTCTGAAACTTCCTGACCATTATCATCCAGATAAATGATCTTGTTGAATGCATTTCCTGCCTTATCATATACGGTGCATACCAGTGAATAGATACCATCGGTCGGAAGGTTATCTATGACATACTGGATACCATTTGCAACACTTACTGTCCGGTCAAAGCTGTAAGTTTCTACCTTATTCTGTCCATCTACCAGACGTGCCACTGTTAATACAGGTGCAAATACATCGAAGTTTGTATCCGTACAGGTTAATATAAATCCAATGGTTTCACCATTATTTGCAGAGTTATTTCTGATTCCCTGTAATGTTACATATGGCATGGTTTTATCTACATAGAAGTTCTGCTCTGTAAATGCTGCTGCCTGATTTCCTGCCATATCGGTATATGACATTCCGATGGTATAATATGCATCATCGGTAAATGATACGGTTGCCGTATGGATATCGCCATTTGATGTCCATCCGCTGATGCCCGGTGCAGTCTTTGATACACCATTATCTGTTGCTGTGGTTGTGATGGTAAATCTGCCTGTTTCAAAATTATGCTCTGTAATGCTGATTGTTGCTGTTCTTGCCGCACTGTAATAATTACCGTTTGTTGCTGCATTATTATCATAACTTACATTGATTACCGGTAATGTCTTATCCACGGTAAATACCTGTGGTGCCAGTGAGCTGCCATAATCTGTGGCTGTATTCTGGTTTCCTGCCATATCTGCATATGTAATATCAAAGTTATAATCGCCATCTGCGGAATAGGTCAGTGTTGTGGTATATACTGTTTCATCGCCATTTGCTGCCAAGCCGCTTCTGCTGCTCCATCCTGTAATAGAAGGAACTGCTCCATCTGCATTTGTCAATGTAATCTGTACATCGTCCGGGTTAAAGTTTCTCTCTGTAATCTCAATCGTTGCTGTTCTGTCTTCTTTGAAATAAGTTGCCTCTCCAAAGGAAGTATCACCATTATTATTATCATAGGTAATATTTATCTGTGGCTGTGTTACGTCAATCTTAACAGAATTTGATGCAGATGCATAATTTCCTGAATTATCCTGCGCACTGATTACTATCTGTACGTCATTACTGTTGTTTAAGTTTCTGTCTACTATAATCTGATCTGTCCACTGCTGTACTAACTGTGACTGAAGTGGGCTTCCTCCTGTATAACTGAAGTTATACAGATCTCCTTCCTGCGTTACATTACCCATGTTCAATACCTGATAATGCACATTCTTCAGACCGGAATAAGTACCATTTGTGATCGGATCACTTACTTTAATATCTACTGTTACATCGGTATTATAAATACCATTTACCGGCTGCTGAACCGGTGTTACCGTAATTTCCGGTGCAATACTTTCTACATCCGGTGTGGTAATATCGAGAATTACTCCATCTGAGCTTACATAAGTTACATTTCCGGAACGGTCTTCGATTCTTAAATAAATCGTAAACTGATCATCCGGACGAATGGTAAACGGACTGTATGCTGTCCATTCTGAACTGCCCAGTGCATTTAATTCTGATGCTGTCATTGCTGTTGTTCTGGCGGTCTTATAATATTCCACCGAATAAACAGAACTTGTTGCATCCTGGTATCCTGCACCGATATCAACTGCCGTTCTTGACCATAATCCAAAGGTTCTGTAAGAAACCAGTGTATTCCATGTGCCAAGACCACTTACGGTAACAGAACCGGATGGACTGGTTGTATCTACGGTAAAGTGATATGGTGACATACTTGAACCGGTATCTACGGTATTCATTACATTGCCGGCTTTGTCCGTGTAGCTGATGCCAAAGTCATAATTTGCATCGCCCGGATAAGTGATTGTCAGGGTATGTGTGGTTGCACTTCCCGTATCTCTCTGCTGTCTGGTTGTCCAGCCGCTCATGGTTGTATGTGCTTCTACCGGATTTCCGGATGCATCTTTTGCTGTAATGCTAATATTTACTTTGCTGCTGTCAAAAGTACTGATACCTTCTGTGATAACAATCGTTGCTGTTCTTAAGCCCCTGAAATATCCTCTTCCGCCGATTTCTCTTGTCTGACTGTTATTATCATAACTGATTTGAGCCGTCGGATTTGTAAGATCAATCCAGAATTCTCCTGCATCACTGCTGCCATTATAATTAATATCTGCTGTGTTTCCACAACGATCCGTTCCTGCAATCGCAAAGGTATAATGAGCTTCCCCTGTGTAAAGAATGGTTCTTGTATACACATTTCCACTCAGACTCCATGCAGAATCTGTATAATATGCATTTCCTGCATTATTCAAATCCGATGCTGCATCATCATTTCTCAAACGAATGGTTGTCTTCACAGAATCAGATTTCGTGCCATCTGTCTGTGCATCATTCAGATATAAGGATGTACCTGACAATATTCTGTCATTATAAATCATACTTAAATCTGTCAGTGTCAGCACCGCCTGTCTGCTGCCCTTGTAATATGTCCTATTGCTATCGCTGTATGCCAGTGACACCTGAGGTCCTGTCTTATCTACTACGAAAGAATGATTATCTGTCGTCGTATTATAACCTACTGCTTCATCCAATGTTGTATGAGCAAAGATATCGGATCCTGATATTGCAAAATCATAGATTGCTTCATTTGCAAATGTAATTGTCCTGGTATACTTGCCATTTGCAAAACTCCAGTTGCTTTCACTCTGCGCCTTTTCACCGGTTAATGCATTTAACAGACTGTCTCTTGCCGTAATCTCCAGATTTATTCTTTCCTGCGGTGTCAATACATCCTTCGCTGTACGTCTCTGATCCTCATATGCATAACTCAAATCATCCACGGTTATCACTGCTGTTCTGTCCGCATTGTAAAAATGATCCTTTGATTTACCGGTGTCCGTATAAGTAACGGTAATTACCGGTGCTTTCCTGTCAATAACGAAAGAAGCACTATCTTCTACGTTCTTTTCTTCGCTGTCCTGATAGCTTATCGAAGTTCTCCTGCCATAAATATCAGTTCCGCTAAATGTACTTGTAAAGATTGCATCTACTTTGTTTCCGCCTGCTTCCCCATAGGTAATCACATAATGATATGCTCCATCTGCGAAATTCCATCCGCTCTCTGTAACGGCAGTAATATCATTTCCGGCTGCATTCTTTGCCGTCAGTGTGATATTCATACGATTTCTTACCGTATATACATCTGATTCTGTTACCTTACCCTGTTTAGCCTGCTGATTCTCATAGACATAACTTATATCTTTTACTGTTATAGCTGCTGTTCTGGTATCACTGTAATAATGATCCTGTAATTTATTGCTGTCATCATATTCAATCGTTACCACCGGTGCTTCTCTGTCAATCACGAAAGATTCATAATCTGTTACATCTCCTTCGCTATTCTTATAACTTATCAAAGCATCATTGTTATAAATATCGTTTCCGCTAAATGCACTTGTAAAGATTGCATCTACTTTGTTTCCGCCTGCTTCCCCATAGGTAATGACATAACGGTATGTTCCATTTGCAAAGCTCCATCCGCTCTCTGTAACGGCATCTATATCATTTCCGGCTGCATCTTTTGCTGTCAGTATGATATTCATGCGATTTCCTACCGTATCTACATCTGTCTTTGTTTCATCCGCCTGTTTTGCTAATTCATTTTCATAGACATAACTTAAATCATATACGGTTAAGGATGCTGTTCTGGTATCGCTGTAATAATGTTCCTGCTTCTTACTGCTGTCATTATACGCAATCGTTACCACCGGTGCTTCTCTGTCAATCACGAAAGATTCATAATCTGTTACATCTCCTTCGCTATTCTTATAACTTATCAAAGCATCATTGTTATAAATATCGTTTCCGCTAAATGCACTTGTAAAGATTGCATCTACTTTGTTTCCGCCTGCTTCCCCATAGGTAATGACATAACGGTATGTTCCATTTGCAAAGCTCCATCCGCTCTCTGTGATGGCATCTATATCATTTCCGGCTGCATCTTTTGCTGTCAGAGTGATATTCATGCGCTTTGATACGGTTTCTACATCTGATTTTGCCGCATCATTCTGCTTTTCCATCCAGTTCTCATAAACATAACTTAAATCCTTTACGCTTATGGTCGCTGTTCTGGTATCACTATAATAATGATCCTGTAATTTACTGCTGTCATTATATTCAACAGTTACGACCGGTGCCTGTGTGTCAATCACGAAGGATGTTCCGTCTGCTGCTTTATAAGTAATATCGGATTTCTCATCTTTATACTCTGATGTATTTCCACAGATATCCGTTCCGTTTACCTCAAAGGTATAAATTGCATCACCTGTAAATATAATATCTCTGGTGTACTGGCGTTTATCGCTGTCATATGACCAGTTACCATCGCTAACCCAGCCTGATTTATTATCTGATACTGCAGCGTCTTTTTCATCTTTTGCAGTTATGCTGTAACCAACCTGGGTAATACCTGTGTTATCTGCACCAACTGCAACATTCTGAATCGTATTTTCATAGATGCAGCTTAAATCTTTTACGGTTACGGTTGCTTTTCTGTCGCCCTTATAATAATGGTCTTTTTCTTTATTCTCACTATTATCGTTATATGTGACTTCTATAACCGGTGCCTGTCTGTCAATCACGAAAGATGTTCCATCTGCTGCTTTATAAGTAATATCGGATTTCTCATCTTTATACTCTGATGTATTTTCACAGATATCCGTTCCATTTATCTCAAAGGTATAAATTGCATCTGCCTGGAATGTTATCTTTTGGCTGAATACATTCTTTTCTGTATCCAGTTCCCATGCATCTGTCTGAACCGGATTGGTCACTTCTTTTCCTTCGATATCCGTTGCTGTTACTGTTTCTGTGATACCACTGACTTTTATCTCTTTACCTGTGTTCTCAACTGTATTGGCATATAACAGACTGATATCTTTTACAGATACTGTTGCTTCTCTGTTTCCTTTATAATAATGATCTGATACTTTATTTGTGTCATCATAGGTTACTTCTATTACCGGTGCCTGTGTGTCGATGACAAAGGATGTTCCATCTGCTGCCTGATACACAATATCTGATTTTTCATCTTTTAATTCTGATTTATTTCCACAGATATCGGTGCCGGACACTCCAAAGGTATAGATTGCATCTGCCTGGAATGTTATTTTTTGGCTGAATACATTCTTTTCTGTATCCAGTTCCCATGCATCTGTCTGAACCGGATTGGTCACTTCTTTTCCTTCGATATCTGTTGCTGTTACTGTTTCTGTAATTCCACTGACATTAATTTCTTTTCCTGTATTTCTGACAGTATTCGCATATAACAGACCGATATCTTTTACGGTTACAGTTGCTTCTCTGTTACCTTTATAATAATGGTCTTTTACTTTATTCTCACTATTATCGTTATATGTAACTTCTATAACCGGTGCCTGTGTATCAATCACAAAGGATGTTCCATCGTTTATTGTTTCATCAGAGCCTTTTGCCTGATATGTTACACTTATCTCCTTTTCACACTTGTTTTTTCCTGTTATGGCAAATTCATAAATACCATCTTTGTCGTTTTTCATGGTTTCTGTTGTAAAAATATTATTTTCATCATCATACTCCCATGTAACATCTATACTGCTTGTCTGAGCCTGACTCTGGTAAGTATTATATATATCTGTCACTGTTCTGGTCCAGGTGATTCCACTGACTGGATTTTCTTTTTCCGAATCATCGCCATACCGTTTTGCATAAGTATAACTCAGAGATTGTACAGATATTGTCATATCACGGTTTCCGTTATAATAATATTCTTTCACCTGATTATCATTCTGATAAGTAACCATAACCGTAGGTGCTTTGCTATCTATAACGAATGAAGCTATATCATCATTGACTTGCACATTCGCTTTATTTCCGCATAAATCGGAATATGTAATATTAACTGTATAGATGGCATCTGCTTCAAAAATAACTTCATATCCCTGCTTTTCTTCATTCCATGCACTGATTTTATAAATTACATTCTTTTCTTTATCCATGACAGATACCGACTCTGTAATAGCAGTATCTTCCGGCTTTTCAGCAGCCATACTTGCATCTATAATATCTTTTACCGTAATTCCATCCATAATTGCCGTCCGGAATGCGGCTTTATCCAAAGAATCTTCTTCTGCAATACTAACAAAAATACTTCTTTCTCCATTATAATAATGATCTGCTTTTTTATTCTCATTATTATCAGAAGTTAATGTAATTTTCGGCGACCTTCTGTCTATAACTACATCTTCTTTATGTTCTGTTTTATTACCTGCTTTATCTGTAGAAGTTGTTGTAATTGTATATTTATTACGTTCTCCTTCTTTGGTATCTGCAAACTTTAAAGCAGCTGTCTTTGAATCTTTATCATCCTGCCATGTCAATGTATTATAGGCTATTTCCTCGCCATTATCTTTTTGTACTTTAATATCTGTCGTATCCAGTGTCTTGTCTGTTATCGCAATTTTTACACTGACATTTTCTGCAAAAGTATTTGTTCCTGTGACTTTTGTATCTGACTTATTATTGCTGTTATCTACATAAGTATATGATATTACAGGGGCTGTTACATCAATAACAATTCCTACACCATTGTAATATCTGACATTTCCAGCATTATCTGTTAATCTATAGTAAATATAATTTGTACCTTCGTTTTCCAGATTTACTGTAAGGCTGTTATCAATTACATCTTTTTTGTTCCAGCCTGTCAGAGTTGCAATGTCTTTTTCATCTGTGTAAACTTTGTCTGTCAGAACATATTCCACTTTCTGCATACCACTTAAATTATCTGATATACCTTCCAGTTTATAAGACGCATACTTACCATTCTGATCTGTATAAGAGTAATATAAAGTATTTACTATTCTGTTTTCCAAAACAGATTTCGGATCCCAGTCCGTTATTTTTGATTCTGTAACGCTCGTATCTCCATTTTTAAATGTATTCACAGTAAATGAAGCTGCTGTTGGAGATGTATTGTCAATTGTAAATGGACTTTCCAATTTTACTGTTGTCGAGTTTCCACAATCATCCTTATATGTAATATCTGCTAATCTATAATTTGCTTCTTTTTTAAATTCTATGACTGCCTGATGATTTGTCTCATCATAAGTGAAACTAATCGCATTTTCTACATCATTATTTTCTTTATTTTTTGCAGTAAAATTTTTTACAGCTGTTTCTACTGCGTTCTTGAACCCGTCCATGTTAAATGAATCAGCATCCGATGCTGTTATGGTCAAGGTCGCACTTTCATAGTATTTTCCAGTTCCCGCTGCACCACTTTTTTCCGTTCCATCAAATGTCGCTGTCAGTATCGGGGCAGTTTTATCAATTATCACCGTTTTCGTTAAACTGTTTGGATTTCCTGCCTTATCTTTAGCATTGGCTTTAATGGTATATTTGTGTGTTTCATTTTCTGTTGCTTTTAACGTTATCTTTGCTCCATCATTATCTTCATTCCATGTAATTGTAACGTTAGCATCATCAGTAACTTCAACTCCGTCTTTTTCAACAGAGATCTTTTTTGAATCCAGCTTACTATCTGAAATAGTTACTTCAACAGGTACTTCATCTGCTCCGGTTGTATATACACTGTTATCTGTATTCCAAAATCCGGATGGATTACTATCTATATTCATAGATATCTCTGGTAATGTTCTGTCTATTTCAAAATCTACTACACTTCCAAGTGCCACATTTCCAGCATTATCAACTACCTTATAATAAATATAATGCTTTCCTTCTGTTTCAACCGTCAGATTCAAATCACTGTTATACTCTGTCCAGTCTGCTATTGTGTCTGTATCTGTTACTTTTTTATCAGAATCATAATAATATATTGTATTTATGCCGGATACAGCATCCGTTGCTCCAATCTGTACCTTGGCAGAATAATTTACGGTGCCTGATTCTGTTACTTTCACATAGTCTGAAGCATCAGATTTTTTTGTCCTCAGTGTCGGCGTAACTACTGGTGCAGAATTATCAATTGTAAATGACCTTTTAGGTGTTACTGTTGCCGAATTCCCACAATCGTCAATATATTCAATTGCCGACAATTCATAATTTGCTTCTTTTTTAAATTCTATGACTGCCTGATGATTTGTCTCATCATAAGTGAAACTAATCGCATTTTCTACATCATTATTTTCTTTATTTTTTGCAGTAAAATTTTTTACAGCTGTTTCTACTGCGTTCTTGAACCCGTCCATGTTAAATGAATCAGCATCCGATGCTGTTATGGTCAAGGTCGCACTTTCATAGTATTTTCCAGTTCCCGCTGCACCACTTTTTTCCGTTCCATCAAATGTCGCTGTCAGTATCGGGGCAGTTTTATCAATTATCACCGTTTTCGTTAAACTGTTTGGATTTCCTGCCTTATCTGTGCCGCTGACTTTAATCTGATATGTATGGGTTTCACCAGCATCTGTGTCTAATCTTATTTTTGCTCCAGCATTATCTTCATTCCATGTAATTATTTTACTTATGTCATCACTAGCAACTTCAACTCCGTCTTTTTTAATTGTTATCTGGTTGTTATCTGTATTTAAATTAGTGTCACTAATATTAAATTTAATGTCAACAGACTTTCCTGTAAGCAATGACTCCTTATCAAAGTCCTTATCTTCCTCACTTCCATTTTCCTGGTATGACATTGTAATTGTCGGTGCAGTATTATCCATTACCAGTTTCATGCCTACACCATTATAATAGCCTACATTGCCAGCCTTATCTGCCAATTTATAATAAATGTAATATGTACCATCGTCTAATTTTTTATTATTATCTAATTCAATCTTTACTGTACCATTATCTATATTTCCCTCTTTCCAGTCAATACTATCAAATCCATCTGTTAGTATTTTTGTACTCAAAAAATAATATACATTATCTATTCCAGATAAATTATCTTCTACACCAGTAAGACTAAATGATGTCTTCTTCGTTAAATCTTCAAGATATGCTGCATATACAGATTTTCTGTTTTCTATAGAAGTTGAAAATGTATTACTTCCCGTGTCAGTATTATCTGTTAAATTATATGCCATCCATTCAAATCCTAATGCAGTCGGTGCTATTTCATCTACAATAAATTTATTTAACGATAGTGAAGACGAGCTATTTCCTACCTTATCTGTATATGAGAAATCCTTTATTTCATATTTTGCACTTCCACTAAATAAAATTGTATATTTATACTCATTTTGAGAAAAAGTTATTGTATAATAGCTATTATCACCAATCTGATATGTATACTTATTTTCATTAAACTTGATATCATTTTCTGCTGCTTTGCTCAAATCATTCTTACCATCATTTACAGTGATTGAAGCAACAATAGCTTTTAAACAGCTTTCACTGTCAAAATTATCTTCCCCGCTTATAGTTACATAAACTGTTTTTTCCTGATAATTATTTTCCTCAAATTTATCAGGAATTATACTTACTGTCGGTGCTACTGTATCTTTGTTAATCACAACATCCTTACTATAAATTATCTTATTTCTATCTGTGGCATATATTCGATACTTTTCACTTCTGGAAGTATTTTCACTAAGTGTAATTTTGCCATCACCATCATTCACTTTTTTGTCTGTGGATGATAATTCTGGTGCAGATCCATCAGAATATTTCAACACATACAAGTCATATCCGTCTGTCGCCTGTATTATTGCACGATGACCTTCCTTATTAGAATACACTGTTTTTGTATCGATGCTTTCACTTAACATAGTATCGTCAAGTTCAGCATAAGCAATATTTATATATAAATCTGCCGTTGCATCTTTATATCCTGTTTGTGTTACTGTATATTTAACTCCTACTTTTCCAATATAGTATGCCGGAATCTTCAATTTTCCATCTGTTATAGATATCTTATCAGATAATTCGATCAGTTCAGCCTTTATTCCAACGGATGAATCCTGTTTAATGTAAGATTTTAAATCAATCTTCTGTTCTTCCGCTTTTGCTTTTAAATCTGTGCTATATTGATTTTCAACAATTTTAACATCTTTATCAAACTCAACACTACTTCCCGTTAATGTTTTTGGGGTAAATGTTTTAATCTCAATTTTCGAACTTATTTTAGCATACTCCGAATCCTCCAAAGAGACCATTACCCGATATAAGTTCATTTTATCAATAGTATAAGTTTGATCTTCATTATTTATATTTACTTCAATCTGGTTATTAGCATCATTCGTATATTCCAGACGAACTTTCAGTTTACCATTTACTTCATTTTTTTCCTCTTCTGTTAATGAAGATACTGAATCATTTAAAGATGCTTTCATCTTAATTTTATCATTATAAGATGGCTCATATGCTTCTTTTGTTGTATCATCTGCCTTTGAAATCTGTATCTCTATGCTATCTTCTGTCAGTTCAACCTTGTCAACCAATTTTTTAGGTTCATCTTTACTTCCTATAACATACTTTACATTATCATCAGAACTTGTTTCAACTAATTCTGTTTTATTATTTCCTTTAAATTTTACTGCATATCCAATTACTCCATCACGTTTTTCCACTGTTGCAGAAAGATTCTCAGTTTCTTCAATATTTTTGCTAACGGATATGCTGCCTTCAGCTAATTTTGCCTCATCTTCTGTAAGTATAATTTCAGATTCTGTTCCATCCGTATTCTGTTTTTTAATAATAGGATAAATTGTATATGTAACATCTATTGCATCATCCGAAAACTCCTGCTTTATCCATCCTTTTACTGTTATAATATCCGTATTCTCATATATTATAACACTTACATCATAACTGCTTTCGGTAGTTTCCAGTGCTTTACTTGCTAACAGTATTGGCATACTATCCGTATCTTCCTGATTTTGCAATGTATAAATATAATTCTCATTTGGATTTATATTTTCAAGTGTAACTTTATACTTATTTTCTTCATTGCCTTTTTCTATTTTAGCCGTTATATTTTCTTCATTCTGTTCCAGATTACCCGATTCTACAGAATCCGGATATGTTGCAGATATTTTTTTCTCCAATCCCTGCTCTGTTATCTGATACAGTGTAAATATTATTTTCTCACCATCACCATTTAACATCTGTACATCGTCCGTACCTGTTGTCGTTTCTTCCTCAGCTGTTGTTCCTTCTTCGGCCGTTGTCGTTTCTTCTTCAGTTGTTGTCGTTTTCTCTGCATCCGTCGATGAATTTTCATTCTGTAAGGTAAAATTAAGTGTAATTGTTTTTCTGTCAGTTTCCTGACTACCACCGGTACTATCTTCCGCATATGCACGCACTACCGATATAAAACTATCCGGTATGCAGGTGGTAAACATCACCCATACAAGCACCAGTGAAATAATCCGTTTTAGCTTCTTACTTATTTCCATTTCGTCTGTTTCCTTTCCTTTTATTTTTTCTGCCCTTTACAGTACAATTTCAGCAGTATGAATAAATGTAATATTTTTTATTTCCCTTACAAATCCTTCTGCCGGTACTGCTGTATCTGCTTTTGCTCCGGTCAGTGGAGCGGTTTCGTTTCCAAATACTTCCTGTCTCTGGCTCTCATCAAGCAGTGTTGTTTCTCCGCTGTACTGCGGGCTGCTCTGACGATATGCCATGTGTGGTGCTTCCATCTGCGGACTGCTCTGATTCATCTGTGGCTGGAGAAGTGTTGTTTCTCCTGCCTGTGTATTATCAGACAACAGCGTAGTTTCTCCGCTTCCATCCTGTAATACAGTGGTTTCTGCACTTCCTGCCAGGGTATCTGTCTGTATTTTCTCTGTCACTACCGTATTGGCAGGATGCTCGTCCAGAATCCTTCCGGATTCTGATATTCTGTCCGTCGCCGGCATACCCATGCGATCGGTCTGTGCCGCCGCAGTATCATGGGATAATTTTCCTGCCTCCCGCTGTTCGTTAATACTCTTAATCGCCTTTCTTTCTGTACGTCCGGTCAAATCGTTAAATGCCTTTGGAATCCTCAGCACGAAGAACAGCAGTACGGTAACCAGAAGTAATACTATGGTTGCTGCCAATGCAATATAATACATCAGCATATAATTGCTATACGTCATTCTCTTTTCCTCCCGCTTCTGCTTTCTTCTCATCGCTGCTCCGGATTGCCTCCACTCTCTTCATAGCCTTTTTCATGCTGTTTTCAAACGACTCATCCTGATAATCTGCTTCCGTACAGATCAAATCCTGTAATTCTCCCTTTACAGAGTCATATGCATCCGTCAGTTCTGCTTCCGCAGAATCACTGATTTTCTGTAAAAGATTCTGCATTTCATCTTTGTCTACTTCTATGAAATATGCCGCCTGATTGGTAATGGTATTTACAATCTCTTTCCATACCAGCCGCTTTGTATCCTCATCCTTACTGTCATTAATCTTTTCTACCAGTGATACAAGGCTTGGCCACATATTAGTATATTCTTTCGTAACATCCGTTGTTCTTGACTGGCCTTCATACTTGCTGATATTCTGCCTGCACTGACCAATCTCTACAAAGATGGCTGCGGTATCGGAATATCCCGTCGCATTCTGGAACCATTCCACTGCATTCTTATAACGATCACTTTCTACCTGATAATCATACCAGTATGCCATTCCTATCTCATAGCAGACTCTTGCATATCCATCCGGATTTTTTGCCTGCAATTCCTGCAAAGGCTTTTGTGTACTGGAATAGCCCTTATTACTTTTACTGTCGATTCCCGCCTTTAACTGTGTAATCTGCGAAGATTCTTCCCTTGTAAAACTTCCGGTTTCCTCGTCTTTATCCGAATCCAGATACATCTCCACAAGATTCAGATATGCTTCTGTTCTGGTAGCATCGGTCTGAATCGCCTCTATATATAACTCCTGCTTCTGATCCTGCGTCAATGTCGCATCATCGGCCTGCTGAATCAGATAATCATAGTTTTCACTTAATACCTTCTTTGCACCCTGTGAAGCCGCCACTGTCGTAATCGCCGAGGCAATGGTCAGTACTGCGGATAATCCGAATACAACCATTTTTCTCTTCTGTTTTTTACGGTAAATATCATCTATCTCCGTATAATGCTCCAGTGCATACAGAAGTTCCGCACACGACTGGTAACGATTCGCCGGTTCTTTCTGCGTACATTTCAATATAATTTTTTCCAGACCACTTGATAATGCCGGATTAATCTGCTTAATCGGACGAATCTCATACGGCGGTGCAGATGGATCCATTCCCGTTACCAGATGGTACATGGTAGCTCCCAGACAGTAAATATCTGTTCTTGCGTCGGTCTTTCCGCCGAACTGCTCCGGTGCGGCATATCCAATCGTACCAAAACTAATGGTATCCTTGACATTAAACTCTTTGAATTCTTTCGCCGTACCAAAGTCAATCAATGCGATATGTCCATCCGGTCGAAGCATTACATTGGCTGGTTTCATATCACGATAGATAATCGGCGGATTCTGGGAATGAAGATATCCCAGTACATCACATAATTCCTTCGCCCACCGGATTACATTCTCCTGCGGCTGTGCACCATACTGCTCCAGTCTGTTTCTCAGGGATTTACCCTCGATATAATCCATAACGATAATGAAAGTATCTTCCATGTCTATAACATCTACGATACTCGGCAGGAATTTATGTTTCAGTCGTTTCAGCATTTCTGTTTCCACGATCAATCCCTGCTTAACCGCTTTGAAGTCATTGACACCTTCCTTACGGACCTCTTTGATTGCCCATGTCTTATTCGCCTTCTCGTTGATCGCCATGTATACAATACTCATTCCGCCGCGCCCTATTTCACTTAATATCTTATATTTTCCATCTACCAGCGAACCTATTTGCAGCATATCTTCACCTCCTGTTCCCTTCTACGCAGTTCTTACCACTGCTGCCGTAATATTATCAGTTTCATTTCTTCGCATATTCAGCTGAATCAGATACTGGATATTCGCCTGCATAACAGATTCTTCCGTCATTACTTCCGGTGCAAGCATCCGGTAAATCTCTTCCTGTGTGATTTCATGCCGGAACCCGTCAGAGCAGAACATATATACTGCATCTTTCCGTACATCTCCGCAGAACATATCCGGATATACCCTGTCCGATGCTCCCACGCACTGCAGCAATACATTCTTTCTCGGATCTGTCAGTGCCTGCTCCGGTGTCATACGTCCGGCTTCCACTTCCCTTGCCACAAAGGTCTGATCCTTTGTCAGCTGTGTCACCATCTGATTTCCCAGTTCATATGCTCTGGAGTCCCCTACATTCATCAGGTAATATTTCTTCTGTGTAAGCAGCATAACCACTGCCGTTGTTCCCAGCTTGATTCCCTGTGATTTTCCGTACCGCATAATCCGTTCATTTAACTCTGAGATCAGGTCAAACCACTGTTTCTGAAGCACATAAAAATATTCTTCACTCTCGTTATAATATGCCAGCTGCTCATCTGCCCATTTTTCAAATGTCTTTACTACGGTAGCGCTGGCTACCTCGCCTTTATCAAATCCCCCCATGCCGTCACACAGTACCGCAAGTACCATATTTCCCGCATGGGTTTCAAAATGCCTGACCATCAGGCTGTCCTGATTTGTTTTCTTTTTTATTCCTACGTCCGTAGCCGCCGCTATCTTAAATTCCATAAGCCGTTTCTCCCTTCTGTCCGTTCTTACCGGCCCTGACAGGAACTGTATACAGTCCTCTGCCACATTTAATACATTCTGAATTCAAATTCTTCATTTGCCAGTTTTACCATACTTCCATGTGTCAATGGCGTTTCCACATTGCTCGGTATCATCTGGCCATTTACATATGTATGATTTTTTGAATTTGTATCTACAATAAAGTAATCATTTCCCTTTACCACAATATTGGCATGACTGCGGCTGATTGCTGAATTATCCGCAATGAAATAATCTACATAATTATGCTCTTTTCCGATTTTAAATACCGGTCCTTCTATCGTAACCTTCTGACCTGTCTTTTTACGCACAAGATACGGCTTTACTTCCTGTGAAACACTTAATACAGAAGTTTCTCCTGTTACCGTATCGCCGCCTAATACTGTTGTTTCACCAAAATTCATATATCGGTATACCGTTGTTGTCTGTGTCTGTGATGGCTGCTGTGTCTGTGGTGGCTGCGGCGGTGTATACACTCCCTGATTTCCGGACTGATTCATTCCTCCTGTCGGTGAATTTCCTGGCTGTGGTGGATTATTTCCAGGCATCGTTGGAACTCCTCCCGGTATCGGCGGATTATTTCCCGGCATCGGCGGCATTCCTCCCGGTATCGGCGGTCTTCCTCCCGGCATCGGCGGTCTTCCCTGCATTGGTGGCTGTTGTTCCGGTTTCTTTCCAAAAAGCTTACTGAAAAATCCCTGTTTCTTTTCCTTTGGAGGCTTTACATTCATTGGCGGCTGCTGCCCATATACAGTCGGCTGTGGCGGATTTTTTCCCGGTATCGGCGGCTGCGGCGGTCTTCCTCCCGGTACCGGTGGCTGCGGCGGTCTTTCTCCCGATATCGGCGGCATTCCTCCCGGTCCTATTGATGGTGCTCCAGGCACACGCCAATTCTGTGGCGGTGGAGCTACTCTGTCTTTTTTTGCTTCCTTTTTACCCGGTTTCGGTGGCTTTTCTTTGCCTGGTTTTACTTTTTTTCCTGTCGGTGGCATTCCTCCCGGCATTGGTGGTGTTTCCTGCTGCACTGTATTCATACCATCCACAGGTATCTGTCCCGATGACATACCACCGCCTACTTGGCCATACTCCGGCATTACACTCTGATTCATACCTGAATTTCCTGCCGGAATGTTTTTCACTGGCGGAACACCAGTCTGATTGTCCATAATATTTACCTGCTGTGTCCGTCCTGTTTCTGATGTTTCCCTTCCATCAGGCAATATCTCCGTATTAACAATCTGACTCTGTATCGGCGGAAGCTGCTGGGAATTCTGAAGTTCCTGCAGATTAATACGTTTTCCGTTCAGTTCATCAATGGTCTGCATAAAATTCGACAGCGAAAAGCTGGAATGATTATTCAGACAGCTGATAATCTTTGCAACATAATCTGAATTTTCTGTCTGATCATAGGTAGCCGAGAATACAATGTTCTTAAAAAATGTTACTACATCATTATTTCTCTCCATCTGAACCGGCAGACAGATAAGCTCTGCCTCACAGTTGCTGACATCCACAAAGATATAGTCCAAATCCAGCAGAATGGAGTTTGCATCCAGCATATATTCTTCTGCTGACAGCAGAGCCTTCGATACCCCGGAAAATACACCGAGCATACGGTTCTTGGTTACTGTTCCCCCTAAAAACGTCGATGCCGGTACTTTTGCGGTAATGTTGTACTTCAGGAACTTATGGTCATCCAGCTGGGTGTAAATCACGGATGCAAGTCCCGGAATGCGGTTATTGTTAATCATGCCCAGACTTAAATTATCAATTACATCATTTTCTGCTATCTCATAGACGAGATAGGTATTATTTCCCTGATTTTCATATGTGATTCTATTCATATGCTTGTCCTTTCTTTCTGTTGTTATTTAATAATTATTTGAGTAAAGGCAGAGCAGATACCACTTTTCCTCTTTCTTTACAAAACTTCTCATGAAAGAATTGAAGCCTCTTGCATCTTCAAATTCCGGTTCAATTACCATCTCGTTATCCGAATTGATAAATCCCCACTTTCCATCTTTTTGTACTGCCGCATAACCATTGGAGAATGATCTTGCATCATCGTACTGAGGTTCGATTACCACTTTTCCTTCCGCATCAATAAATCCCCATTTTCCATCTTTCTGTACTGCTGCATATGTTCCATCTATCATCAGCCTTGCGTCTTCATAGTATTCTTCTGATACCGTTTCCCCATCCGTATTTGTCAGCTGATATCCTTTTCCTTCATAATTTGCAAATAACAGTCCTTTGCGGATTGCATAACCATTATCATCGATAATAATGTTTGCATATTCCTTATCTCCGATCTGCTCAAATTTACTGTTGACCAGTGTCCATCTGTCATTCTGCTGCACCATTGCAAAATCTCCATTGAAATTCACTGCCCGCTGATAATTGTCGCTTAACTTTTCACCCTTCTCATTATAATAAGCATACACATCTCCGATTTTTGCCCAGTAACGATCCGCCGTAAAAAGACCTAATTCCTGTGCTGCCTCTTCCCCTTTATAATTCATTGTTCTGTTTCCGGAAGCATCTACAAAATAAATTTCATCTTCTGCAGTCGTGACCGCACTGCAATCCGTATAGAAATCAGTAACCGTCTTATACTTTATGCCTCCCAGTGCAAGTCCTCCGTTCTCACTTACCAGACCTTTTTCTCCTGTTTTGCTTTCCACGATACAGTATCCGTTGAAATACTCACCGACATTGACTGCCATACTCTCATCCAGATAATATGCATACTGTATCTGCTTTAATATGCCAGTGATTTTTTCTGAAGCAAGTCCTCTTTTCTGCATAGCAGCATTCGCACTGTATATAGCCGCATACTTGTTATTTTTCAGGTAATATTCCATAACATACTCATATGCTTTTACATTCTTCGGATAATTCTCCAGCATATTTTCATACAGCCGCTGGGTATCTGATACCAGTCCCTGTGCTTCAAAACAGTCCGCGACTTTCTTATCAACATCCACAGAATCTTTCATTGCCTGGGCTTTTGCATATGCTGCAACTGCTTTTACATACAGCTGTTCTTCATAATAATTATCTCCCTGTGTAATATATCCCTGATATTCTTTGTTTTCACTGCTTATATTATTAAAATAATAATATACAGAAATTGCCATCAGAAATATCATTACGACCGGAACTAATGCTCTATAGTGTTTCATATTGTCTCCTTCCGTTTAAATTCCCAGCAGGATAACCGCTAAATATGTCCCTGCCAGGATATATGGTGCAAATGGCATAATGTCCTTTTTGGTTTTCTTTCCTGATGCGACAAAGTATATTGCTGCAAAAAATGCCAGAAGCAGAACAACCAGAATTGCCAGAATAAATTTTGCACTTCCAAGATACAGCCCCATCACCAGAAGGAGCTTCACATCTCCCATTCCCATTGCACCTCTGATGATAAGATTGCACACCATGCAGATGAGAAACAGGACTGCCAGTGTGATTCCCATATCGATCAGAACTCCTGCCATTTCCTTTTTGTAAATCAATGCCTCCGGAATCAGCTCCGCTGCCCTGACTATGACCGCATATTTTAAAATCTTATTTGGTATTTTATAAAATATGTAATCAAAGTATGCGACCGGAAAAAGGACTGCCAATAATGTCAGGGTTTTTACTGTCTGCATGACATCATTCTGTTTATACAGAAAAATATAAAATAATGATGCAATCACACTCAGAACAATAGAAATGATACTGTACTTTTTTACCTGACCTGCATCTGTCGCGGATGTTTTTTCCGGAACCTCTTCTTCAGCTTCGCCAGCTTCTTCACTCTCTATTTTTTTCTCTTCTTTTTTTTCTGCTTCGTATTCCGGTATCAGACGGTAAAAACAGCTTCCGGCTGCCGTAAATCCGGCTGCCGCCAGAAATGTAATCACATATGCCAGTTTCATTCTTTCTTTCCTCCGTCTATTCCATTTCCCCATGCTTTTGTCAAAGCACACTGCTGTATGGTAAAGTTAAAATCAATATTCAGAAGTTTTACGACATGAATCTTGTACGTTACAACTAACTGGATCCGTTCCGTCTGACCATTTGCAAATATTTTGGTTTTATCAAAATCAAGTCCTGCCAGATAGGACGTTCCTTTCGGTTCAACATGGTTAAGCCTTAAAAATTTCTCTGCCGCTGCATTATTTCCGCTCTCTCCTTCCGAGCCGGTCTGAAGATTTTTTACCATGAAAGCCTTTCCCAGTACTTCTCCTATCAGAACTGACTTCGCGCCTTCCATTGCTTCGTTTCCTGCAAGTGCAACAAAACTTTTAATAAACTTCTTCGGATCCGCTAATTCCTCACTCCATTTATCATAAATCTTGCCCGCATCCGCACCCACTGATTTAACATCCGCTATCAGTGCATCCATGTCGATTTCATCTTCTCCAAGGCCCTCTTTTGCATCAAGTAATGTCTCGGACATACTGTCCAGCCCATCCAGTGTTACATCAATGGTTGTCCTGCTTCCTTCGCTTGCATTGTAAATGGTACTCTGCATATCATTTGCCCCAGTCAGAATATACAGGTAGGAATATTGTGAAATCTCTTTTGCCGCAAGATTCAGAGCAGTTCCTATTTTTGCCTGCGTAACACATATATCTATCAGTGACAGAAACATTATGATGGCAAAAATGAAGAACGGGAAACTTACACAAGCTTCAACAATAATCGCACCATCCTCTTTTTTCTTTTTTCTCATATGAACCTCTGCTTTCCTGATACTGAATATCAATAACCTCTGACCATATTACCCTGTATTGTTCTCCATTTCTTATCACTAAGTAATGCTTCCACACCATAGCCGTTATATATGCCCAGATTAAATACCAGCGGTTTTACAACGGCAGAATAATTAAGTGAAAACTGCGTAATACAATTCGACAATTTGAATTTTTCACTGCTGTCCTTATAGACTTTTTCCGCCATGTTCGACTGGATAACATCACCGATTCGTTTATAAACTGCATTTACCTTTGTATCATCCGAAGAAGATAATTGGAAATATAATAATAAGGTAAGGTAATCGCTATATTGCATCCGAAATGCGTCCACCTTCTGGTTCTGCTCCGGATTGCTTCCGGACGTTACACCGTAAGTACTTATATCGTCTTTAAAGAAATTATCGACACTGTACACCCATTCCGCTTCTGTGGCATTATTTCCCGTCTTCAGCAGTTTTACCGGAACTCCTTCCAGTAACAGTTTTACGTCATTATTACTTTCGATTCCGACCAGTGCAAGAATCATAACAACTCTGACCAGCGGCTCCGGTATAATACCGGATGTTGCAGAAGAAACCCCTGCTGATATTCCCTTAATAACCTTATCATTCCAAAATAACATATATCCCGGGATCAGATTCATTGTATATCTTACCTTAAACAACTGCTGTTTTATTGATTTAATATTTTCCGCATTTTCTTTTCCAAACAGAATATATTCTATTTCTCTTTCATAGGCATAATTGTTTGTATCATTGATCGGTTTATTGGTTAATGTTTTATTTGCCGTAACTGTTGTGTCTTCGTTCTGTGCCAGCTGATTAATGGTATCCTTCACAGTTGACTGATTTACCAGAGTATTAATTAAATCTCCGCTTGATCTTTTTGTGGAAAGCCCTGCTAAGCTGTTTAATTGAATATCATGTGTTTTCATATAATCATACTTCATCTCATTTTCATAAGATGCATAGCTGAACATATTCATACAGTATTCCGTCACATAAAGGGTATCTCTTGCATTTTTTAATGTACCGGTCGCATCCTTGCTCAGGTCTGTTACCAGATTTAATATCGCATCCAGTAATCCGACACTATCGGCTTTATTTTCAAATCCGGATGGATAATCCGCTGCTGTCAGCCCGGTAATTTCGGATATTGCATCTGTTTCTCCGGTTTTATCGTCACCCATACTTCCATTCTTTTCTGATGCATTCTTATACTGGTTATATTTTTCTTTTCCCTTTGCATCATTCTTCGTTGTCTCTGCATCTTTAAAATGATCCTGCATATACTGATATAAATCTGTTTTACTCTTCTCAAGATCCGGATGATTGTTTTCCGCTGGAACCAATGATGTTGTTCCTTTTGTAAAAGAAAATGTACTATCCGCCAAAGCATTTAATTCATTTATTGTTATTTTTCCTTCAATATTTTCAGCTGTTACTTCCGCTGCTCTTGCAAGTTTTGACAAATCACTAATACTATATACAGTTGTTTTTTTGTATTTTGTCTCTTGCGCTATATTATTTCTTACTCCTGTCAGAAAAGAATCTATTCCATTGATACGTTCTAAAAATTTATCAATCTGATCTGCTGAGATCATCTGCTGCGTTTTTTTCTCATCTGCTCTCTCTTTGGATCTCTTGCAAAAACTTCCTTCTGCTGTTTCATAACCGGCACTTCCCTGCCAGTCATTCAGGTCTGCCGCATATGTCTGAGCCAGTTTATGCAAACTTTTCTCGCCTGTTTTTCCAGATATTAGTTTCTTAATTTCATCAATACAATCTTTTGCCTTTTGTATTTTATCTACATACTCTACCAAATCACAATATATATTGTCCAAAGCAACTACATCATTATTTTCCGGGCCAAAAACTCCATGCAATTCTTCTCTCAAATTTCCATCAAATACTACCTCTGACCATATTCCCATAATATATGCCGCCCTGTCAGTCTTTGTATTAAACATGATGTTTTTACTTTCAAATTTCTGATAATAAGAATAGACTTTTTCCAATAATTCATATTCATTTGTGACATTGTTAAATTCTAATTTGTCAACAATATCTACTTCATTCATTTTATCATATATATTGATTGCTTCTGCTTCTAACTCTGCCTTTAATCCATCCGTATCTTTTTGTACTGCCTGATAAATCTGTGATATAATTGAACTTTTTGTATACAGATTCGTTCTTGTTCTACCATAATTACTCACCAAATCTGGAATTCCACTCTTTTGATAAGTTTGAAAACACAATTGCAATTTATCAATTTCATCCAATCCCTTTGCCTTTAAAAGGTTGTATACTCCTGCGTTATCTTTTAATCCAACATCCAAATCTTCATACTTGGTTTCAAATTGCTCAATGCGATCGAGTATTCCGTCTTTTTCAGAACTTTTGACTCCACGGTACAAATACTTCTCTACATCTGATTTTGTCCATGATGTTATAGCTACCGTTTCTGGGACAGGTAAAGTAAAAGAGGCTTTACTTTTTTTATAAAAATCATTCTCTGATTCTGTATTTATGTATCTTTTTACAGCATGATTATGAAACGTCTTATACTGTTCCTCCAAGGAATTCATTGTTTTTGAAATTTCATTTAAATAAGCTGCATTAATTCCTAATCCATTATACTCTTGTACCTTACAATAAATATCATACAGCCTCTGCAGCAGTTCATTTTCTGCTTCATAAGTTACCTGTTCTTTTTTCTGTAACTGCTCATCTTTTTTCAGATTTTTCAAATAATCTGCCTGCCCTTTTAATTCTTCAAACAGTCCTGTCACAATTTCTACCGGTGCGCGGTATTTCATAAATTCCACGATTTGGGATTTTAAGAATACCGGATTGGATAAATTCGCATTATCCACACCCTTCACTGTTAATTCCGGAATCTCTAAGAGCAGCAGATTTGAGATAGTCTCTGCTTCTGTTGTAATAATACTGTCCCTTCCGATTAATTTCGCACCATTATTTACAACAGTGCTGACTTTTTCCCAACACTGATCCAGATAATCCTCATCTACAATCTGGGAATTAATACAATTTTTAAAATATTCCTGTGCAACATCTAAGGTATCACTTGTATTTTGTGCCGATCCCATTAATCCATAATAATCTTTCAATTTACTGTCATAATTGGTCAATGCCGTATTCAATGCCAGATCCGCAGATGATGTAATCAGCGGTTTCGCCAGTTCCACACGGCTGATTTCTACAAATATGCCTGAAAGTGCCAGTACCGGAACCAATATTAAAATAAGGAAAATGGTAACTGCACCATTATTTTTATAAAAGATCTTCATCCTTGCCCAATTCCTCCTGTCTATTCTTTATCCAAAAAAGCTGCTTACTTTTCCAAGCATATTATCATAGTTCTTTTTAAAGTCATTATATGCTTTCCACCGTTCCAGATAATCGATTACCATATCTACATTTCTTATAAACTCTGGCGAATCGGATACCGGAACTTCGATATGGGAAGAACACTGCATTTTAAAGCTTATGCCAAACAGGCTGATGGGAAGATTGATATCATATGTAACATCCGCTTTTACTGACTGCGTAATGAAATAATTCTTATAATCAAATGTAACATTTAGATTTTTTACTTCCATTCCCTTAAAATATCCTGTTCCTAACTTTTGTATTTTTTTCCTTGTCGCATCTTTTGCACCTGCTACCAGACTTCTCGTTTCCCCCGTAAATAGGTATTTATACGGAGTAAATTCCGGTGCATCCTGTACCTGCTGTGGAACAGCATTATGCTCCACCGTATATCTTAATAATTCATCCGCACTCGTCGCACACGCATTTATGACATCCGTCTGTACAATCGCTTCCACCCGGCTTCTCTGATAATAACCATTTCCTACGGTCAGCAGCAATACAATCGTTAATATAACCATCGGAAATATCATGACCGCTTCCATGATAACCGTTCCGCTTTCTTCTCTTTTTTTCATCACAAACTCCTTTCCCAATCTATTTACATAAGCATTTAAGCCTGTAAATGTTTAGGTAAACAGACTGTTTTTTTACAGGGTGGCTGTGCCTGTAAAATCAGGCACAACCGAAATACATTTTAACTCTCTACTGAGCATCTTGTACTACAACACTATCTGCCCTACCTTGAACAGTCTGCAAAACATGCTCTATAACTTTTGCTAACTGATCTCTGAATACAATCGCAAGTGCTATTACAATTCCGCAAAGTACCACGATGGAAACGATATTTACATCACCGCGTTCTTCTTTTCTGAATTTATTCCATTTTGCCTGTGCTGCGATGTACATTCTGTCTACTACATTTAACATTGTGCATTCCTCCTTTTTTCTTTTTTATGTATCTATGACTAAGCTCCGAGATTGGAAAAGATCGGAACAATAATCATCAAAAGTACTCCCATGAACATAATCATCATAGGTATTAATAATTTTGCAGATGCTTTCTCCCCTTCTCTTCTTGCCATCTGCTGTTTCAGTTCCCAGACATCGCTGCTCTGCTCCTGCAGCATCATCGCCAGTTCACTGTTTCCCTTGATTAACCCCTGTATAATTGTTGATGAAAACTTTCTGATTTCCGGCAGCATACTTCGTGCCGCAAAACTGCTGATTGCATCGATTTCTGACATTCCATTATTCATTTCCACCACGGATGTCTGCATTTCCTGATAGATTTCGCTGTCCCCGTTATATGCTACCAGTTCCCATGCTTCTTTCAGAATAAGTCCGGCATTAGTCAGCAGTGCCAGCTTTGATACAATTTCCGAAAATTCACTTAACATACTGTCAGAACGTTTCTTAATCTTTGTATCAAGAAGTGTTCCGTAATAATACCAGCCAGCCCAGGTAAACATGGCAAAAATGAGTTCTATCGTCACATCTCCTGCCAGTCCGTAGATTGCAAGTCCCACCGTCAATATGGTCGCTGCTATGGTTATCTGCTGACTTCGGATTACTCTGAGATAATAATCTTCATATTTTTTATCATAGAAAATATCGATTTCCTGTCTCAGTTTTCTGTCTTTTTTGCCTGTAAACGGATAATGCACCAGTTCCAGTGCCGCATACCCGATTCCATAGATTTCTTTTAAAGGATATTCTTTTTCATCTAACACATCGAAATAGGAATTATACTTCAGTCCCATAAAATATAAGATTAAATACAAAAGCAGTACGATTCCTCCCAATGCAAACATAATAATATCAACTGTCGAAAGCATTATTTTCCTCCTTCCTATATCTTTATCTTCATAATGGATCTTCCTACAAACCATGCTATGATAAACATAATAACTCCGATTACCGTTGATATGATTCCGGGTATTGTTGCAAAATTAGCCGCAAATTCCACACTTGTTCCTTTCATCATACCTACAAGTACAACCGGCATAATTAACATAATATTTATTTCTGACCGGTTTGCAGTCATCATGGTTTCAATATCCTGCTCTATCGTCATCTTATCTCCGAGAATGGACTGCGTATTGCGTATGATATCCTTGATATTGCCGCCTTTACGGTAACATACTTCAAATACCTGTGCGAAACTCTTAATATCATCAATAGCACTTCTGACGCCAAGATCCATTAACATATCTTCGATTGCAAAGTTATTCATGACACCACTCAATATTACTTCTAGTTCATATACAATATCCGCTGATTCCCCATACTGCAGCTGCAGGTCGTTATGTGCGCTCTGAAAAGAATCCTGTACATTATTTCCTGCATTTAATGAAGTGTTCAGGGAATCCAGCAAATCACGGAACTGCAGTTTTAAGCCTGCTTTTCTTTTTAGCAATATCTGCTGGGTACGCATTGGGAGATAAATTCTTCCGGCAATTACACCGATAATAACCATTACAACTGCGTCTGATATTCTGGTTTTCATCGTTGCTTCATAAAATTCATTCTTAAATAACCCGCCAAAGAATACATATCCTACAACTGCTCCGACGAGAAATGCCAGAAGAAAATATAATACCTTTTCTTTTTTTGTCATATAATACACATTGTAATTCCATGTTGTCATATTCGTAACAGATGTATACCACTGCGGTTCCGGCGGCAGTTTCACCTTTTTCTTTTTTGCCATATTCTCCTCCTATATTGTCTCCTTGATTCCTGTAAGCTGCAGTTTAAATGTATGCTTCATCGGATTCTGTGTTCTTTTCAGACTGCCATGTACTTTTTCCAGGGTACTCTTCTCATCCTCTTCAAATACATACAGCGGATTCAATACAATCTCTCCATTTTCATAGCCCACTACTTCTGTGATTTCCATGGTTTTTCTGGAATGGTCTCTCAGTCTTGACAGATGGATGATGATATCCACCGCCGATGCGATCTGCTGACGAATTGCCTCTAATGGCAGTCCTGCCGCTCCCTGAAGCACCATGGTTTCCAGACGGCTGAGCATATCTCTTGTGGAGTTTGCATGACCGGTTGACAGAGATCCGTCATGTCCGGTATTCATCGCCTGCAGCATATCCAGTGCTTCTCCGCCTCTGACCTCGCCGACTACGATACGTTCCGGTCTCATTCGGAGAGAGGATTTGATCAGGTCACGGATGGTTATCTGACCGGCACCGCTGGCATTTGCATTTCTCGTTTCCAGACTGACCAGATTTTCTACTCCCGTAATCTGCAGCTCCGCCGAATCTTCTATTGTGATGACACGTTCATCCTTTGGAATATAGTTTGATAATGCATTCAGGAAAGTTGTCTTTCCGGAACCCGTTCCTCCACAGATGAATATATTGTATTTGGCCCGTACCAGCAGTTCCAGCTTGTCCGCTATTTCCTGCGTCAGGGAACCATACTGTATCAGACGTTCTATGGTCATAGGTGTCTTTGAAAATTTACGGATCGTCATGGTAGGTCCACATAGAGCAATAGGCGGCAGAACCACATTCACACGCGAACCATCCGGCAGTCTGGTATCAACAATCGGATTTGCCTGATTTACTTCTCGTCCTGCCAGACCGACGATTCTCTGAATGATGTCCTCCAGCCGCCTTTGACTTTCAAACTGCTTATCCAGTTTCTGTAATTTACCGCTTTTTTCGATAAAAATATTGTCAGCACCATTAATCATGACTTCTGTAATACTATCATCACTGATAATGCTGTCCAACAGACCAAAGCCACGGATGGAGCTGTATACCTGCTTTACGATTGATACTTTCTGCTCCACCGGGCAATATCTGTTTCTTAACTTTTCCGTAACAATTTCTTCTACTCTGTCTTCCAAATCCTCATCCGACATTTTACTGAGCGGAAGATTTTCCGTAACATAGTTTCGTACTTCTTTTACTAATTCCTGTTCTTCTATCGCATCCATAAATACTCTTTCCTTTTGTTTCCATTAGACTAACAGTTTCTCAAAAATATTTAATTTCAGGAACTGTTCTATTATCTGATTAACCGAAGCATGTTCATAGCGCGGTGCTCCGCCTAACTCCTTTATTTCCCCGATAGATACTCCCTTTCCGGTCTTGTTGCTGAATTTGTTATATAATACCCACATCTTTGCAGAAATATCGATTTTCCCCTGTTTTTCCAATACTTCCACTGACTCATACATTCTTTTGAACTTAAGATTGCTTGTTTCAGAACCATCGCTTATCATGATGATATCTGATACGAGCTGCATCAGATCGCTTTGCAGTGACTTAAACCGGAAGTCCATATCCCAGATAATCACATCAAATATTCCTGACATTTTCAAATCCACAATCAGCTGTCTTACTTCATCCTCTGATAAATCTATGACATCCAATGCCTTACTTCCCGCCGAGAAGAAATATACTCCGCTGATATCCTGTTTTACCGTACTTTCAAACTTCAATGTCATATTTGTCTTTTTGCTCTTCACTGCATAGATTACATCATCGAAGGTAAACTGACCTTCCCCCATGAAAAACAAATCGCTGACACCCAGTTCCTCAGACGAGAAATATAATGTCTTTTTTCCACACTTTGCAAAGTATTTGGCACAGGCTACTGCCATGCTGCTTGCACCCGTACCGCCTGATGGTGATGTAAAGGCAAGGATTCTCGCACTTCCTTCGTCATAGTTCTTCACTTTATCCAGTGCATTTTCCGAATACAGGCTGACAATCTCTTTATAGATGAGGTCTATCTTCTGGAACTTGCAAATTGCCTTTGCCCCGCTCTCTACTTCCGCATCCGGGGTATTGACCAGATAGGCAAATCCACATCTTTCCGGAATTGCTTTCCGATTAACCACAAAATCATCACTGACAAGCAGGATATTAATCTTATTGTTACGGACTGCTTCCAGTGCAATCCTCTCATCTGTAAAGGAATACATCTCCACTTTGTCTTCATATTTTGTCTCAAATGCGGAAATCAGTCTCTGCAAATAATTCTTATCCTGCTCCAGGATTGCTATCTTTATCTTCATAGAATTCACTCCAATTTTATAATTTTTATAAACAACTTATCTTATTCACTAAATTATCACATTTTCACCTTTTCGGCAATTTGTGACAAGGGTGTTTTTTTATTTCAG